>ULJR01001975.1_pt1 | contig 29365 bp, 33 predicted proteins | sample 1950951 | NCBI WGS metagenome assembly ULJR01 (sample SAMEA4835480, study PRJEB28245) | human gut metagenome | biome: gut microbiome; material: fecal sample | place: Denmark | collected 2008
TCTATATTTTTATTATTAATATAAAGTTGTAATAAACTTTCCTTTAATTCTTCGTCATCTTTGCAACTTTGTGGAAGTTCAATTTCAACAGCATAGGATATTTTCTGTTCATTTAGGTGTCGGTAGAGAGTAGTTTTTCCACTCCCTACTAAACCTAAAATTAATTTCTTCTTCATAATTATTTTTTACTTCTGATTAAACGCTTAACATAATCTTCAACAGAATTGTCACCGTGATAATCAGCGTTATCTCTATTAATATCAGTAGGTTGTTCACCTAAACGTAAGCCGTCATAATATTCTTTAGGAACATTAAATTTTTCAAAAGGAACAATTTCTCTATTGTCTTTAACATACTTAAAGTCTTTTATAGGGTAGATATTGCTTAATCTACAAGAAGTTAAAATATGTCCAGCAAATAGATTAATATGATAATTAGTAATTATGTTGTAATAATTTACTTCTTTTTCAACTACTTCTTTACTTACTAATTCTACAATTTCGCCTTTATCATTCAATGTATGCGTGCCAATAGGAGTATCTTCAGTCATAGGGTATGTGAACATACCTTTTTCAATGTTGAATATTCTATGTTGTTCTACCGTATTCAATTCACTATTATCACTAAATACTAAATGATTATATTTAATTGCTTTCTTTTGTTTCATAATCCATAAAGGTTTTGCTTGACTAAATTCACCTTTATCGAAGTCCCATACAAGTAAATTGTCATCATAAGTAATATCTTCTACATTTTTATATGTATGATTTGCAAGAGTAATAGGAGTACCTTCTATGAAACATTCACTATAAATAGTAATTGACAAGGGTTCTGTCAAAGTAAAAGGTATTGATATATTTGGTGCAAGAGTTCCTGTCTCTGGATATCCGTTATAAGAAACACTCTCAATACTTACAACATTTTGAACTGTTTTATCTGTGCTTATATCTTCTGTAGTACCATCAGCTTTTCTTACTCCTAAAGTTCCACCATAGTTATCTTGTACCACGGTTAACGCATAACCACTAGGTGTAGGAACAACTGTATAAGTAACTTCATTACTATATGGACTATCTTTATAGTTAGCTGCTTTGGCTACAGCATAAATTGTATAACTTCCTTCAGTTGTAATGTACCCACTTAAATCAAAGTCAGATATTGATACTGTGTTAACAGTTGTAAGCAAAGTATTATTACTATAAATATCATAACTTGTTGCGTGTGGTACTGTAGAACTTGATAATAAATTACCATTAAGCGAAATAGTTGGTGCTTCTAATTGTGGTAAAATCACATAACTTACTTGATTACTAAAAGCACTATCTTCATATCCTTCAGCTTTCGCTTTTACTTTTATTGTATGCGTTCCTTGTGATAAATTGAGAGTAGTTAGGTCTAAGGTTACTAATTGAAGTTTATAAGTAACAGCATTGCTTAACCCACTTTCTGAATAACCATCTGCAAGTGCTGTAACAGTAATAGTATAAGTACCATTCTCTGAAAATAAATTAGATAAGTTAACTGTTGTTGTGGTGCTAGTTGTAAGTAAATTATTATTACTAAATACTTTATAGTTGGTAGCATTTGCTACAGGTGTAATAGTCAAAATATCGCCATTCAAACTAATTGTTGGAGATTCAAGAACAGGCAGTGATTGTTCAGTTCTTACCTTAAACTGTAGACTATCATTATTTGAACTTGTTGAACTATCTTTACGAAATTTGATATAAATATAATGACTTCCTTTTACAATTGAACCGTAATCTACAGTTTGTACATTTGCACTTGAAGAACCTTTAAAACTTCTCTTGACATTTGTAGAATCGACAGTATCTGACATCTGTAAGGTCTTATCAAGTTCTGACAATATTCCAAAATCATAATTTGTTTCTGCATAATTTATACAATCTAAATAAAGTTTATAGCTACCATCAGTAGTAAAGTTTAACTTAGCCATTGCATAAGACGAATTAACGCCTTTATTAGTACTTTCATAATAATTGTTTGTATTAAGACTAAAACCATATGTGGCACCAGAAGGTTTTTCAACTGTATAATTAAAACTCATTATTATCTCCTCCTTAGTCGTTGAGTCTTGGTCCGCCTTTATCTAGATAAATAAGAGCATTGTCGGACTGTGGTTTAACTATTATATAAGAATATTCTGCGTTGCTTTCTTCACCTGCAGGTATTTCAACTATACAATCAGTTAAGTATTGCGTATCATATGTAATATCATAACTCATACCACCGTTATTTGCTATTGAAAATTTTACTTGTGTACTTTCTCGTGGTTCTGTAATAAGATTAATTAAATTTTGGTTTACTGTTTGTGTGTAGGCAGGATTGTCGTCAACTTGTATTTCAAATGTCACAGAAGATGAAGAACTATATTTTCCCCAACTTAATTCATACATTGCTACTCCCCCTCCCACTGGGACATTCGTCTTTAACACACCGTCAACATAAACATCATACGAAGTTGCATTATCTACTCTTTTTATTTTTAAAGTATTCTCGCTTAAAGAAATAACAGGTGTCGCTAAAGAAGTAGTTACTGTACTAATTCTTACCCAAGAACCATTTGTAAATTGAAAGGCATCTTGCTTTACCCAAGCGTTATTTATAAATTTATAAACAGGTTTAGTATCGCTCATAGTACCCCCCTAGTTTAACGTAAGCAATATTGCTATCGTATGTTTGAGGTGGAACATCACTTACACTTGTTGTAGTCCCACAAGCAATAACTTTAGAACCTTCAAGTGTTTTTGTATTACTATCTACTCCACTTTCAGTATTTGCACTAACAGTGAGAGTAGTTTCGGTAATATTAATTGATGTACCTGCTATTGGAAAATCACCAGTTCCAGATACCGAAACAAGGACTTCATCAGTATCAACATTTAGTACTCTTACATAATAATCGCCCTTTCCCATAATTTATTTCCTCCTTCTATTAGAAACTTTCATTATAAGTAACATCAGTTATATCTTTAGTTAAAATATAATTATCAGAAGTTATATCAAATCCTGAGTTAGACAACACCTGAGATAATGTCATACCTAATTGTTCACTTACAATTTTTGGTTGACCAGGTGCAGAAACCCCACTAGGATAAGTCATTCTAAATTTAATTTGTGTTGCTTGACTTGTTAAAACACCTGTGCTATCAAACTCAGTCCAAGTACTTCCATTATTAGTTGAGTAATAAGTTTGTAAAGCAGTGTCAATTTTATCAGCATAACTTGAACAACTTACACTATACATTGCTACTCCCCTCTACAACTGCGATTGTGCCTTCTTGTGCAGTTGAAGGTAAAGCACTTTCGCTTGCTACTGTAATGTAAGTAGGAACATTTACATTTATATCTATATCTTCTACATTTTTAGTACCCTTTGTTGCAAGAGTGTTTTTCCCATTTTTAGTGATAGGGATTTGAATGTTAGAAGTAAGAGGTTCATAAGTTGCTGTTGTAAAGCCGTCGTCTAAAGTAGAAACTATATAATCTTTATCATTTGGAATATCAAAAGTAGTTGCATCTAATGTGCCATAACTTGTAAACCCATTGATACTTACACTACTAAATATTCCAGAGCCGTTCACATCATATACTGTCATTCCACCAGGCATAGAAGTGTCAGTATATGAGCTACTATTTATTACATCAGTTGTATTATTTTGAAAACTAAAAAGTACACCCCAAGGCTGATAAAATTCAGCAGCAAGCGTTATTTTACAATTTCTTAAATTAGTTCCAATTTGAATATTAGCCATAATTTATTCCTCCTTTCATAGGAATTTTTTTTTGTTGTTTATAAAAGTATATATAATACTAAAAAATAATAAATATAAGTATTTATTATATATACTTTTGTGTTTTTATTTTATTTAATTGTTTACTATTGTACTCTATCTTTCAGTATACTGAATATCATCTATATTTTGAGTTAAAGTATAATTATCAGAAGTAACGTCAAATCCTGAACTAGAAAACGAATGAGACAATGTCATACCTAATTGTCCGCTTGAAAGTGTTGCAGTACCTATGCCAGGCATTCCACTAGAAGGGTAAGTCATTCTAAATTTAATTTGATTTGTTTTATTTGACAATATTCCCGCATTTGTAAATTCAGTCCAAGTCGAACCATTATTAGTTGAATAATAAGTTTGTAAAGAAGTGTCTACTTTATCACCATAACTTGAACAACTTACACTATACTCACTAGCACTTACCGTATAACTTACTTCATTGCTTGTTTCACTATCAACATAGCCAGTAGCTTTTGCAATTGCGTAAATTGTATATGTTCCAGCAGTTGTAATTAAAGTACTTAAATCTACACTTGTAGTAGTAATAGTTGTAAGTAATGTATTATTACTATAAATAGCATACGAAGTTGCATTATCTACGGCAGTAATAGTAAGCGTGCTATTTGAAAGAGATATTGTAGGTGCTGAAGCAAAACGTAATAAACCTTCATAAGTAGGAAGAATTACTCCTTCATATGTACCTACTACTCCACCTATATTAACATCTTTTTTAATGTTTGTAGCAAGCATAGTGTTAGGTTTTGTAATAGTGACTTTGCTTAAAACTTTTCCACTTGTAGGAGTAATTACTTGGTTGCCACTAGCCATATCTAAAGCAACTGTTTTTTCTTCAGTTGGTGTAGAAGGAACGTTAGTAGTAATAGTCGCCTTGCTCATTCCGTCATAGCCACTATCAGCCGTAATTTCCGTAGTTCCATTTTGTGTTATTGTGACATTTTTTTCTTGTAATTTTGATTTACCAATTGTATTAGTAATTCCACTTGCCATTAGTACATTACCTCAATTCTTGGAATAATTACATTTGAAGTAGGCTTTTCTTTTGCATATAAATATATACCACCATTATATGTTTCTACCATTGGTGCATAATTTCCACTCACTGCGTCAGTTAAAGAAAATGCTACCATAGGAAACATTGTAGGCGTTACATTTTGCAACGGAATATTAACCTTAAAAGCATACCCTAAAGCAGTATAAGTAGTATCACTTGTAAATTGATTAGGCAAAACAGTAATATTATTAAATGCTAAATTACGTGGTTGCATTTTTTCACTTAAATCTGTCCAATTATATACGCCTTCTTCAGACACATATTGGTATAAATGCCCTACTACAAACACGTCATTAGTCGTAGGTGTTGCTACTTGACCGACAGCAAATGTCCCATAGTCTTCCGTTTTGTCATCAATGGCATTAGCCATTTCATTGCTAGTTAATTCTACTACATAAGGTAAAATTAATTGGTGGTTTCTGTCAGGAAGTTGTGCAGGAGCAACCTGCCCAGCACTATCTAACCCAGCAATACCGTCAGCAATATTCTTGTGTGCGTTAATATAATCAGCAATTTGTTGATTAATATCACTAGCCGAGCCACCTAATTTCTTAATTAAGGCGACTATTAGCCCTAAATCTATATTGTTATTATTAGCCATAATAACCTCCTATTGCATATCATAACTAAAAATTATTCCCGTAGCTGGAGAGCCAATAGCAATAGATTTTGTATAAGGTGTATAACCACCACTATCATATGCTACTTCTTCAATTAAAGCATTAGCAATTCCACCATTAATTGAAACTGTATTATCAGCTGGAAATAAAAGAGTAAATTTAATTTTTATTCCATTATCAAATAAAGCATTGTAATTTGCGTTTTGAGTAGCCACGGGTAAATTCTTCCAACCCATTCTTTCTATGATTGAATTTTTAACACTTACTAAACTAAAAATGTTTTGATTATTAGCAGTTGTGGTAATTTTCACATTTCTTATCATTTTTTATTCATTTCCTTTCTAAATTCTAAATTAGTGATTTTGAACTTTAGTCTTAAACTATTTTGTTCACGAACTACAAATAGATATTTAGTAATCCTATGTTTTTTACAATAGTAAAGAGTAGATTGTAAGTAATAAATGAAGCCATTTTACCACTCTAAAAAACATAGGATTAGTAAAAATATCTAATCCTATTATTTGTATAATTAAAGAGTTAATTACTATGCAATAGTAATTGTACCTTCGTCTTGAACAATTGTTCCGTCAGTCTTTGTTAATTTAACAGTAACTTTGCCAGTAGCAGTTGCTGAAACAGTGTGAGTTGCTTTAGTGTAAGTCACACTAGCACCACCTGTAATTGTAAGTTTGTTAGAATCTAATTGTGCATCACTTAAAGGGAATGAGTATTCTCCATTAAATGCATATACTACTAGAGGAACACTAACACCAGAAGCAGCATTCATATCTTGTACGATTAATGCTTTAACTTCGTCATACCAATTATTACCATAAATTTCTTCAATTACATAACCATAAATATCTTGATTTGCACAAGGGTTATCAGCGTCCATAGGTGTGAATGCTAATGCAGTACCACTTAAATCTTGAGTAGAATAACCGTCAGCAGTTAAAGAAATACTTTGGTTGCCACTTAATTGAAGTGAAGGAATAATCATAGTAGCACGACCGATAATGCCTTCACCAGCTTCATTACTTGCTAAATTTGCTTCAAATACAGCATAAACTACTTTTGGAGCAATTTCAGCTGGAATTGTCACATATTTAGCGTCAGCATTTACAGCAAAGTAAGATACACATACTTTTGCATTTTGTGGAATGCCATAACTTGCGTCAATAGTAAATTGCTTGTTAGAACCAACTACGATACTCTTTTGGTTGACTTCGCCATTATATTCAATATAAGCAACAGCAGAACCACCGTTTACACCCACAGGAGTACCAGTTAAAGTTCCTTGATAACCGTTTAATGTAACGGCTTCTTGCTTACGAGTAGAGAAAGTAGACATTACTTCTTCTCCCCAGTTAGCAGCCATCATACCTAAATTGAAACGTGTGTCAGTTAATGTAACATTTGCCATAGCAGATGTGAAGAAACGTTTCAAAAGTTTGTTGCCCTTACCACCTTGAATGTCAACTGAAGTATTAGTTACATCAATAGTGTTGTTTGTCATTGTTTTCGCAGTAGCAATTAATGAAGTGCATTGTGCGTCAGCATAAAGCCAAACATCAGCAACACCGACTAAAAACTTATTCATATGATATTTTATCCTTTCTATTTATTTTCTTTTAAAATTACATTCATTAGTTATGCTTGTAATTTATTTTTCATTTCGTCAAGAGAAATACTATTATCTTCAATAGCATTCTTTTTCTTATCAACACTAGCAAGCCAGTGGACAATATTTTGTTGGTCTTTTTTCTCCATATTAGGAGCTAAAACCATATTAAGCTCATAAGAACTTATTGCTTCTAAACTTTCTACAAGTTTAGTAAATTGTCTTACGCTTAATTCATTAATTTTATTAAAAGATAAACCTGTCTTACCCATCACTCTATATTTTAATTCTTCTAAAGAACACATTTTATGTCTAGCGTGTTTTCTTTTAAATTCTTCAGCGTCTCTTAACACTTTCCTTAAAGAAGGGTGAATAGAAAGGTCAACCTTTTCAATATTATTTTGGTCTAAAATTATATTACGTATTTCATTAAATTCTTGATGACTAATCTCTACGCCGTCTAAAAATAATTTAAGTTGCCCGTCTATAATATCTAATTTGATTTGGTCGGAAGTTAAATGTAAGCATTGACTTAAAGCCTCAAAAAGCAAAATAAGAAGAACATCTCCGTCTTTTTCTTGTGAAGATTTATAAACTAAAAAGTCTAAGTATGACAATTTAATAGTTCTAGGGTCTTTCCCTTGCATTTTTTCTTCATCTAAATTAAATACTGCTTGTAAAATTCCACCAAACGCCTCATACAAACTAAGAGGTACGGGGTAAATATAAAAGAATTTTACTTCGGGTGGTGTATTTTCATTACCTTCACTTAAAATCTTCTTATAAGCAATAGGATAATTATTAGCATAAAACAAATTGTAATAATCTTTTGTCCCATAAAAGTATTGCGATATATGCAAAAATTGTTGATATTCGGGCGTTTCTATAATAGAGTCATTGTATAATTCACTCATAATATTCACCTTTTAGCAAAGAATGCTAAAGCAAAGAAAATAACCACTATAATTTTTGTTAGCAACCACACGCCACCAACCATTACCGTTGCCAACTCCACTAGGAGCACTCTTATTCATAAAAATAAGAGAATTAGCACCACAATTAGGAATAATATCGTGTGTGATATTACGTTGAATTTCTTTACCTATTAAATATGCTCGGTCACCGACTTGTGTTTTATCAGTGATAATTCCTGAACTTAATTTATTAGGGACTACAATTTCTACTAGAATTTCAATAGCACCGCTGTAATCATTTATAGGAGTAAAATCTCCCGTATAAAATCTAACTTGTGGAATATTTAAAGTAAAGCCGTCATCTATATCTTTTTGAAATATAATATTTTTAGTTGCTGTTGCACCGTCAATAGTAGGGTCTTTACATATCATATTTGCCTTTTGAGCGTCGGTTAAGTCTGGCTTATACAAACAATCTCTTTCGGTATAATATAATAATTTCCAAAAGTTTTTAGCGTTAGGGCTATTGAATAAAAAATCTACAATACATTCACATATATTTTCGGCTGGTAAAAATTGATTATATATATTAGGAATATTATAATTAGGAGAGTTATTCATAATATCACCTACCTTTACCATTTGTTGCCTAATGTAATTGTTATAGAACAAGGAGTAGTGCTAGGGTTTGTCACATTTGTGCAAGTTATAATTATAGGAAGTGGAAGTTTAATATTACAACGAATTGTAAAACCATTATCATTTGTGATAAAATCTATATTACTCTTATCTTGATTTTGTGCGTTTAAATCATATTCAAATACATCATTAGTTTTTATACCATTGACGTAATTATACACTTCATAAACTTGTTCAGTGTTTAAAGGAATATTATATACTTGTGGTGTAATAATATTTTCACTTTCTTCAATCACTAAATCTTCTTCCATTGAAGGAACATAACGTAAATATAATTCTAAATAATTAGGAGCAATATGGTCATTAATTTGTGTGACTTGGAAAGTTCCACCATTAAGAACAAACCTATCATTAATATTTATTGTAGAAGTATTTACAGTTTTCCTAACTTGTACTAACGCCGTGCCTTGTGCTTGTGGAACACCCTGAGAACCGAATGATAAATCGGTACTACCAATATTATGCGTAAACACACAAGGGTATGACCACACTAAAACACCATTAATAGTCTTTTCTAACACATTATTACAAAGGACTATATGCCCTTTAACATCATAATAATGTTGCGTGTCTAATGAAGTAATCAGCCAAGGGTAATATGTATTGTCGTGGTCAATAGACTGCCAATACACTACATCACCAATAGAAAATTGAACATCATCATAAGGATATGAAACTAAATATTTCCAACCTACTATTTGGTCTGGTTTATTACCATTATATATCCAAGTATCATACATAACACTAGGGTCTTCATTTTTGTATACTTGTCTATAAGATACATTATCTTTAAAATTATCTTTAATAGTATCAGCAATATCATCTTCCAACGAACTATCGACACTATCTATATAATTAAGCCTTTCCCAACAACTTTGATTTTGTGATGAGGTCGCTATTTTCATAGTTTACCTCCCATTTCGCCTAGCCCAAAAAGTTCCTAAAGGCTTAAAACTATCTTGAGTATAATACTCAGTCTTATAAGTATATTCACTAATAAGGCTTTGAACATAATTTCGTTGGTCTTCAGCACTAGCAATATGCTTGTCAAGTAAATTGGCTGGACTATGAGATTTCATAGAACCACCATAAATTAACGCTTTATCTAATGTAGCATTATTCTTATATTGCTCTACAAAAGGTATTACCATTGCTTCTGCTAAAATAGTAATTTCCCTTTCAGTTAAATCATAAGCAAAATTGCCCTCGTTATATAGGCTAATAAATATATCACTTAAATTACTAGGAGCGTTATTAAACGTAAAATGAATACCGTCAAAATTTAGCAACATAGTATAATCACTTGTATTTATCTTATTATAAGTCGCATTATTACTATTTTCTCTTATTCCTATATACCTATCAAAAGTAAATGGCGTATAAGATATAAGCATACTATAATATGTTGGTATCATATTTTTATCAACCGTTGCGTCTGCATATTTATAACTACCAAAACTTACAATATAATCATAATCATTATCAAAAGTGTAAGATGATTTTAACCACTTGTTTTGTTTTCCGTCATATAATACTTCAATAACTTCATCTGTTTGTTCGTTATAAAGACAAACATCTCCTTCATTCTTATAAGTGCTTGCATTAATATTATAACTAATATCTGTACCTTGTACTTGTATATTAAGATAAGTGTCATAATATATGCTATTATTGATAGGTTGATTTTGCCAATTTTCTTTTAATATTGCTGTATTAAAATAAATCGTCTTTCCACGTAAATTATCACCACTTTGTATTGGTCGATACATAGTAGGGTAATCTGCTAGGAATTCTTGCTCATTACCGTCGCCAACAAAATAATAATCTTGTTCCCAAAAAGGAGTATATTCTTGTAATTTTGCTTGTGGCTTTATGTCATATTCAAACATTGAAATTGCATATCTTAGCCACCTAAAATTCAAAGAGTAATACATAGGTTTTGGAAGCAATGATAATTTTTTATCAATTTTCAATAACCGAGATTGACAATAAATGTCTTGAAAACTTGTTCCCAAAACTATCATCTCCTTTCTTTTACTTTAAAATTAAACAATTATCTTACTACTATATTAATGCTTGTTAGGGCGTTCTTCGTAAGCCTGAATATTAACAATGACATCTTCAATTTTCTTGCCAAAATATTTTTCAATAGCAGCACGATTTTCATAACTCCATTGCTTGAATATATCACTTGTCATTAAAGCATAACCTATGCCATATACAAGTTGATGTAGAGCAATAAAATCTTTTTTATCATTTGTAATACGTTTAAATTCTTCTATCGCTTCTTGTGGAGTTTTTTCAATAAGCCAATGCTTATAGAAAGCCTCGTCTAAATTAATAAAATCTTTAATTCTAAAAGTGGCATATTCATTTTGGTCAACAAAATATAACGTACCTTTTTTAAATAAATCTTTAATATGTAATTTATCATTCTTAAAGATTTCTTTCAATTCACGAACCTCAATTTCTTGAATATCACCACAATTAAAAGTATAAGAAATATGACCGTCGGCTGTGCCAATAACTAAAGGATATATGGAACGTGAACCAACTTCAACAATACGTCCTTCGCCGTCGTCTTCTTTTACTACATTTTTACCTAAATTAATGGTAGAAAGTTGGAAAAGCATATTCCGTAAATCTTCAATAGTTTTATTATTGGCTTCTACCGTTTTTTCTAATTGTTCAATTTTTTTATCTTTAATACTCTTGCGAGTATTACTTTTCGTTTCTTTAGTTTCTTCTATAAAGTTTTTTGTATTTTCCATACGTCTATAATACCTTTCAAAATTCATAATAAAAAAGGAACTCGCCATAAAAATCAACGCCATTAAACGCTGTATGACGAATTCCCTTTATGGTTTTTAAATCGCTAAATTAACAATTAATTTTGCTTAAGAAATTAAGCAGTTGCTTGAAGTCCGTAATGTGCTTGTGTTGCGTAGCCAGCATCAAAACTTTGGAAATAGTTGTATTCAATACGATTTAAACTATTGTCTTGTGCTTCAATCATACGTACACGAATGTAGTTTTCACGAACTAATTTAATAGGTTTATCACCAACTGTGCTTAATAGAACGATATAATTATCTGGAATTAAGCGTAAGCTAGCAGCAGTTGCTGTTAAGAATGGTGCAGAATAATCAGTTGCTTGGTCTAAAACAACGCAGTCAACACCGAAAATCTTGCCAAGGTAGCCATTACGAATAATTTCATCTTGACTAACAAAACCATAACCACCAGTAGTTGCTAAAGCAGCAATTTTATTAAATGCTACTAAAGTACCATAAGCAGTAACACCAGCACCACCATTTAATGCTTTAATATCACTTGCTAATTGAACAAATGAATTAGAGTTCCAAGCAGCACTTACTAATGCTGTGTCAAGAATATTCGCAGCAGTGAAAATAGTATTAACAACAAGTTTGTATTGAGCATAAAGCATACCCATTACAACACGTGCAAGTTCAGCACCGAAATCATAATCGTTTGCTAAAATACGAATATAGTCTAAAGTTGTACCAATACAATAAACTTTTGGAGAAATTGTAATAGAACTAGAAGCATATCCTCTTAAAATTGCTACATTATCATTATAAGAACCTCTTTGTGCAATTGGAAGACCTTTAGTGTCAATGTCCCAAGTATATGAATCGCCAACTTCAACTGTTACGATATTACATAAAGCGTTTAATTGTGGTGAAACAGCTTCTACCATTACACCTCTTAAAGCACTTACAACAATTGAGTTAAACATAGTTGTGAAGTTTTTGTTGTCAAAAGCCATTGCAACATCTGTTTTAGTTTTAATGTCGCCAACATTTGCAAATTTTTGACAATAAAGAAGTACTGCCTCTTTAACTTTTTGCATTTCAGACATATAATTGTCCATAGAGAATTTTTGAATCATATTAGTATGACCATATTTGTTTGAAGCAGCAGCTTTAATAACATTTTTTAGATTATCTACAATTGTAAATAAAGAAGCGTCTGTATTTTCACGAGAGAAAACTTTACACATAATTTCTTTTTCTGCCATATTTATTTTATCTCCTTTCCCTATACTCTACACTTATTCTACACGTACGATTAATGTAGGAACGAAACCGCCACCTGCATTACCACCATTACGGAAATAAGTATCAGCTACTACGATTTTTAAAGTTGCAGGATTGCCAGCACTAGCAGCAGCAGTTGCAAGAGCATATGAACCGTCAGCAACTAAGAAATTATCAACAGCAACATTTGTGTTATCACCTAAAGCATCTTTAGAAATTTCAAAAGACATAAATTTTTCTAACATTACAACTGTAACAACATCACCAGCTTTGAAAGTGTAAGTTGTCCAATCAACATTACCAGCAGGGCGTCTACCGTCTGATAATTCTTCAATACCAGCACCAACAATGATACCAACGTGTTTTGCATTAGCTGCAGGAGCAGTCATTGTCCAAACACTGTAATTTCTAGCATTAGCAATGCTTTCTAAAGCAACAACTGAACCAACGTGTAAAGTTTGTCCAGCAGGTACAACAGCGTGACAGATTAAATAATCTGGAACGTGTTTTGTAGGAACAGCAATATAATTTGCCATAATTTTCAAATCTCCTTTTATTTTTATTTTTTTTAATTTATGTAGTATTTTTTATACTACTAAAAGTTTGACTTATTAATTGTAAAAATTAATAAATTAGCATTTACGTAATGCTTCAAGAATTTCATCTATTGTATAAGGCTTGTCTTCATTATGAGAATTACTAAAAGTTTGATTTAATGGTTCATAAGCAAAAGCAAAAATATTCTTTTCTACTTCTTCTTTTAACTTACGTTCTTTACCTTCTTCTAAATCATCTTCGTCTTCTTCAGCCTTATCGCCAGTATGATTTTCTTCATCACGTGAATGTTTTGCTACGCTTTCGCATACTTTTTCTTTAATAAATGCTTCAAAATCAGCAAGAGCCATTTCTTCAGATTTCTTTGAGAATTCTTCTCTTTCTTCTTCAGTAAAACAATGAGAATATTTTTTAATTAATTCACCCATTTCTTTTACTTCTTCGGCTCTTTCAAATGCTTTGCATTTTTCTTCAAGTTTAGCGTATGCTTCGCATTTAGCTTCGTGTTCTTTAGACAATTCTTCAAAAGCAAGTTTAGAAGCGTTAAGTTCTTCAGTTAGGCTAGCAATTTGTTTAGAAAAATCTTCTCCACCAATAGCGTCGTCGTCATCGTCACATTCGCAACTATTCTTACTAATTTTCTTGTCGTCGTCATCGTGGTCTTCATCAAGGTCTAGTTCATCTCTAATCTTTTCAACTTTAGAAATAACTTCCTTTTCGTCTTCTTTTTTAGCATAACCTAAAGCACTAGCAAGACCGTCTTTATTATAAACTGCCTTACCACCCTTTATCTCCATAATAGGATATTTTAATTTTTCGCTAGGTGCTTCTTCCCAACCTTCTTCTACTAAAGCATAAACTTTATGAACAAGTTCTTTATAGTTTGAAGCGTCTAAAACTTTATTTCTTAAATCAGTCTTATCTACTTCTCCCCAAGGTTTATCACTCATAGCTTCTTTACTTTCGTCTACCTTAATTTCTTCACCTTGACCGAATTCTTTTGCATTATATAAAAGATTATATGCATTATGAATTACGTGTTCATTGTGGTCTTTTTCAACATAAGCCTCTTTTTTAACGACTTCTTTTAAAGAGGTCATTTTATCTCTTTCAATATCAATAGTTTCACCGTCAACGTTTACTTTATAAGGAAGTTTATAAAGTTTATCAGTTTCATTGTCGTGAATTATAGCATAATGTTCTTCGGGGTAAACTTCTTCAATATAGTATTTACGACCTTCCCATTCACCGTCTCTATATTTATATTGACTTAAAAAAGACCAGATTTTTTCTTCAATAGCTCTCGCTCCTAAAGAATTGTTTACTTGGATTGTGTTATCTGCCAATGTTTTATCCTCCTTTCCTTGTAAACTACTATTTTCTGTTCTTCCAAATAAAGAACTAAATTTACATTCAATAGTTTTTACTGTGTCTTCTTGCAACCAAGAATTTGTCACAAGGGAAAATTTAGTTACATCTAAGTGTGAACCTTCAATTCCTTCTTCAATATTCTTGCCTAGCAAAGTAACACCACGTAATCTAATTTCGCTCGGTACAATATATCCTTCTTCATCTCTAGTGTCAGCTTCATCTTTATCTATTAAGATTTCTACTGAAATTTTTAAATTACCACCACGTCTTTTTAGAATACGTGTTAGCATAGGTTGATATGCTTTGCTAATAGCACCTACCATTACAAGATATTCTTTACCATTCTTTTGAACCCATTTATAGCCCGTACCCTCAAGAATTATGCCTGCGATATTCATTGTGGTATCAGTTTCACTATAATTGTGATTACCTACGTCGGTAGGCATAAATGCATTATCAAATTGGTATACTATAAATTTATTATAGAAAGTAGGAATAGCATTTTCTACAACTTCTTTTTTTAAGTCCATTTTATTACGGTTTCTTCCTGTGTGAAGCAACCAAAGGTCGACTAACATTATGTCATCGTCTTCTTCTAATACAGCAATTTTATCAAGATTTAAGAAAACGCTTTTTGTATTTATAAGTTCTTCATTGTATTCGTCCATTATGTTATTCCTCCTCTCTTTTTTGCGATTCTTTTATTGGCTTGTGTGTTGACCATTCTTTTAAACATTCGGACAATTCCTCATTCATAACAAAAACACTAATGAGTTTGCCATTAGTGTGAACGTATGAATTAATAGGAAATATTTGTTTGTAAGTAATCAACCAATGGCAAAGTTTACGACTTCCACATTGGTAATATAAAGTTTTATCTTTTAATTTTTCTTTGTTAATATTCACAACTCTCATATAGTATTCCTTTCTATGCGTCGTACTTATGAGGGTCAAAACTTGTATCAAATCTTTGCCATTGTGATTTATCATCACCTAAGTTTTCGGCATAATCCATTAAATCAGTTGCCCATTTTGTTTCTTCGTTTTGTTCATCTTGGAATTTGATTGCTAAAGTAATAAGCAAAGGGCTATTACCTTCTTCATAAACCATTTTGAAAAATAAGTCCCATAGTTTATTTGTTTCCATTTCTACATCATACGCAAGTTGTGTAAATGCTGAAATAGGTTGAAGGCTCAAATCATAGTCAAACCCCTCAATTGGGCTACCAAAATCTAATAAAATATTCTTTTCTTCGCAAAATTCTCTAACCCATTCGGAATGTTTAAATTCTTCGTGGCTTCTAAGCTTAAAAAATTCAGCGAAGTGTTCTAATCCTATTGTAGCTAAATAAGAAGATACATAGGAATAGATATACGCATTACGCATTTCGTGTAAAAATAATTTACCTAAATAATCTTTTGTTTTTTGAGTTAAAAATTGCATACTAAATTCTCCTATACCTTCTATACATCTTCGTTCGCTTGATAATCTCTACCTATACTAGCACCTTCGCTAGTTAGTCCGTCAAGACTTTCTTTCGGTCTGCCACCCTTATCACTAGTACCTTGTGTACTTTTAGTATTAAATGCTGATACCATAGGCTTCATTTTGTCTTTAGTGCCTAAAATATCACTCATTTCCATTGTTGAACATACTTCAAAAGGTTCAAGTCCCATAGACGCTAATGCCCATTCAGGGTTAAGATTCATTGTGCCAATAAGCCCAGCATAAAGTTGAATTTCTTTTTCTTTTTCAGTTGCATTACCAAACATATGAATATGGAAATGATATTTTGTAGGCAATAAATCTAATTGAAAATTAACAAAATTTTCTATTTGCGAGTATAAGTCTTTAGTTGACTTATTAAATTCAACATTGTTAACAAACGCTAAAGCAGTACCTTGGTGAAGTTCATCATCGCCACCTAGGAATGCTTGAGGTATACCACTAGACGAAGAAAAACTATCACTACCTAAATTAAGATATGATTGTAAATCTCCTACTTGATTAGAATTTATTGCTAAACTATCAAAAGGCGAAACATAAGCATTCACATTTTCAGGCAAGTTATCTTTCACCATTGCTATCCATTGTTGTGCTTCCGTAAAAGTAATGGCTAGTTGGTCACTATTTTTCTTCATTGGAATTTTTAAAGCAATAATTTTATAAAGTTCATAAATTAATTTATTCTTTAAAATATTCCTATAAGAGATATTATCTAAAGCAGCACCCATAGCACTTGCTCCTTCGGGAACAGTATCAGGGTGAATAATGTCAGAAGTAAAACACCAAGATTTACTTACGGGCATAGGATAGTATTGCTTGCTAGCAAGTTCAACTCCCTGTAAGCCGTCCTTTCTTGCTTGTAAAAATGCTTCATATGCGTGAGCAAGTTCTGGAATGCAATTCGCCATTCCTACAAATTTATCAAAATAAGAAAGGTCTACACAAAAACGCCAACCATAAACCCACGGTGCTGTAATAATGCACGCTTGTGGTGGTAATTGTACTAAATAATAACTTTCATTCGTCTTATTTATATATCCATAGAAAACTCCGTCATATAAACACGCAAGGTCTATTCTTGAACTTTGCCATTTTAAATTGAGTTTTCTTAAAAGTTTATGTGCTTCGGCTACATCTTTTTTGAATAATTCTTTTTCATCAGCATTAATATAACTATCTACTGAAGTTAATACATAATTAAAGGCTTTTAACCCGTGTTTATATGTAATAAAGTTTTTATAAACGCCTACTGAATAAGAAAGATATTGACTTAAACCTCTTAACTTATCGGCGTGTTCTCTAGGTCTAGCAAGCCAATAATCTAATTGCTCACTAGAAGCAGGAAGGGGGTGATAATTTATTGCGTTAACATAATCATTTGAAGCGATAGGTTGATAAATACCTTGCGAAGAACTTTCTCTACTTATATTTTCAGTACGCTTTAAAGAACGATATAAGTTTTGAGCGAAAACTTCTCTTTGCCTAGAATCTTGATATTTCTTTGCAAAATCTTGTAAACTTTCACCGATATAATTTTCAATAGTTGCTATTTGTTCTGGCGTTGCCATTTGTTCATTTTTAATATTTACTTTTTTTTGTTTTGCCATTTCTTCCTCCTTCCTTTTAAATTATCAATTTATTACGTAGCGATGTTCCACCACGTCCATTTAATGCGTTATTTAAACTTCTTAAACCCTCTTGTAAACTTAAACTTTCGTCTGGCTTAAAAGTTTCTCTTTCTATTAAATTAGCAATGTAATTACCATATGCTAATGCCGTATAACGGTCTTTACGGTTTCTTCCCGTTGTCTTTAAACGTAAATAAGATTGCGAAGTATTACCAAAAGTAATTTCTAATTGAACCATTTCTAATATTAAACTTTCTGTTTCTGAATAAGGAGCTTTCAAAGTATTTTTAACTTCAGCGTCTAACTTATAATATTCAGGGAAACTATCAAAATAGGTTTGTGCTGTTTCACTATCGCCTAATAATTCTATACGATGTCTAATAAGTTCATCTTTTAACTCACGTGCTATCTTATCATTAAAACTTTCTGACGCAGCAATAGTATAAATTACTTTTTTAGCGTCATTATAAGGGCAACGCTTTATCATTTCTTCGTCGTTAAGTGAACACAAAGGCTCGTAAGTGACTTGTCTTTCGGGGTCATATAATGGGAGAACTAAAGCGTCATATACACCTATACCAGCGTTTTGTCGGTCAAGCACTATATAGTCACACTCAAGTTCGTAAAACAACCTATTTATATTCATTGCTTGTGTTTGTGTATGTCCACCTTCCATAGTTTCTATATAAGCGACTTGCTTGATGTAATCATTCTTTCGTGGAATTAAACGCAAAAGAATAAAGGCACTAGCGTCATTCTTAATGCCAGCCATAGTTGCTATATCCACACATAACAAACGAATTTCCCCTATTTTCTTTAGGTCAGGACGAAATTTCTTATCATTTATTAAATGATTTTCGTAATATGACCTAGGATAAGTAGGATAAGGTAAAGTTCGATTTTCAAATAGGTCTTTGTCTTTAAAATATGCTTTATCACTTTGCCCATAGAACAAACAACCCATTTCCATTGCAAAAAGCAACGGGTTAAAGTCACTTTCTTCGGCTTCGTCTACTACTTGTGCTGGGTTAAGTAATTTATGTTCAATAGAAGTTTGATAAGGGAACGCTACTAATGCATATCTCTTACCACGTAGCATTTGCCTTAAAAAGGCTTTAAATTTCTCATACGACCAATTGGACTTTAAATGTGCTGAAGTTAAGAAAAATTCTTGGTTTCGCTCTAACGGATAGTCTTTCCACTTTGGTAAATGTCTATAACCCGTATATCTTTCGTCAGCCAAAAATCTACGAAGAACAGTTGTATAAACATCTTTTTTAATCATACGAAATTCATCGCATATTAAAATTTGAGCCCTACTAGAACGTGCATTATCAGTTGCAGCAACTACGTGTAAAACTGACCCATTATACATTTTAAGATTATAATCTACTACATTGAGGTTATTTTTTATTTCTTCTATCTCATTTTCAAACATAGGTGCTTGTGATAGAATTTGTGGTATTTTTTCAGTAATAATTTTTATTGCTTGCGATTTTACACCACCAGCAACTACTACTTTGATATTAGGGTAAAGTATCATCTTTAATAGTACAAAAACGCTTATCAAATATGTTTTACCTAAACCACGGGCTGCTATGAACATACCGTAGTTGTTTCTAAACCACATAGTAAGAATGTATTCTTGAAATGGGAAAAGTTTTAAACCAAAAAGTTTTGCAAGTTGTGCAGGATAACGCCTAAAATATTGTGTCCAACGATATACGGCTTTATAAAGTTTTTGATTTTTATCAAGCCCTTCATTGCCTTCATAAGGCTTAATATCTAAAAGAGAACATAATCTCTTATATTGTTCGGGTTGTGTCAAATTAGTTTGTAAAGTTGCCATACCCTAGTCCTCATTTGCTAATTTTTCTTCTAGGTCGTCTTCTATTGCTGCTTCGCTATCATCGTCTACATCTTCAAATAAATTTTCTATTTCTTTAACTGAATACTCATCTAAATAACGGTCGTATTTCTCAGTGATAGAATTATGGAAACCTTCCATTTTAGCAAGTTGTCCCACTATTTTTAATTGAAGCTCATCAAAACAATCTGGTTCCGTTAGTGGTAAAATAGGTTCATTTTCTTCTATCATTTTTATTAAAAGCCCCCAACTAAACTTACCACTTTCAGTACCGCCGTCGCTTTCTTGAATAGGTTTAAGCCCAGCGTCACCTAATAATTGGGAAAAACTTTTATAAAGTTTATCAGGAATATCTTCCCCAGCAATTTGGTATTGCGTCATTTGCCATTTCAATAAGCATATTTGCTTAACAAGCTCAGTTTGCCCTTTAGTCGTAATAGCATAAGACTTACACCATTCATCATATTCACTTTCTAACCAATTAATTTTTTGTTGGTCAGTGATATTCCATTTCTTAATAAGTTCCATATCGGTACAAATAGCTGAAGGAATTTCTATTTTATCGGCATTAGCTTTCGCTTTTTGAATAGGGTCAACATAATTTGCGTCTTGGCTATCACTGTAAGTTTTCTTCCATTGGTCTTTTAAGGACACAAAATGGAAGTATTTTTGTGCTTTTTGAACTTCGTCCAAAGTGACATCACTTTTAATATCCATAAATTTATTATAATAAAATGGTTTATTTACAAGTTGCATAGCACGCTTTAATAACGCTTCATCAAAAATGCCGTTGCTATTTAGTGTCATACGGATTAAACACTCTTTGCAATAAGGAGCAATAGAACCGTCTAGCCCTAGTTTATAAAAATTCTTTTCGTTTAAATGCTTTTGGCAACTTAAACACGTACACATAATAGGTTCAGTACTCATATATTTTTTAACTTTAGTTTTTCTAATAATTGACCTTGGCATAAGTCCTCCTTTCTATAATGTTTTATAATATATAATATTTTCTCCAATAAGTTTTATTTTCTCACACTTACTAGAGCAAATAAAAAACCTAGCACTATTCGGCACTAGGGGATATTTCTTTTGGAACAAATTTTCCTGCGTCATATAATTGGTGGATATTATAGCCTTGTTTAATTTTTTCTTTTATGAAGTCCGTCATTTGATTAATTTGAACTTGACTATCTTCAAAAGTAATTAAATATACTTCGCAAGTTTGATTGTCATCATTCCAACAAAATTCATTATTTAATATTTGGTCGTCGTTAGTATAGACAACGTGTTTTGCATAAGACGCACTATATTGTAGAAACAAGTTTTGATTACTCTTAAAACCATTACCTCTACATACTACCATATTAAAGGAATTATAAGGTTTTTTTAATTGAATAACATCGTTATCTTTACCTTCGACATAATATATTTTCATTATCATAATTTTACAATTCTCCTTCTATAATATGCATTTATTTAGCCATATTGTCATAATAATACAAAATACAATATGTTGCCCGACAAACACTACGTGGAAGTAAAATGCTTGTTTGTCTCGGGCGAAGATTTAGAGTGGCTCCGCCTTCCACTTAAATTCTTATTGCAATAAGAATTTAAAGATAGGACTATCTCCTATCGTTGGTGAACCAAGACATATGCTAGTTCAAACCTTCTTACAAATCTTACCCTACACATACCCAATTCGCAAATGAACAGAGAAGGTAAGAATAAGCGTATAATTTTTCGTGAACGCATTCTTATTCTTAAGAACTGTTACGTTAAAACGAAATTCGTTATAGGTGCAAAATGAAATTATCAAATCTACCACAAACGATTTTATACGCACATAAAGCAGAGTTCCGTTTTGACGGACTTTCTTGTTCCTTAGCATTAGAACTGAGACCACGATTAGAATTACACTAATCACTATCCATTAGGACGGCCGTTAGAAGTGCCACTTACATTTTAAATCGGATGGCACGCCGATTACTCCCTCTCGATAGGAGTACCGAAACAGAGATATCTCCTTGATAGAGATATCGCCTTGGCATTCTGCAGAATGGTATACCCCAAGGTAAGTATACTATACATTAATTTCGTATTAAGTCTAGCAACCCCTGTTACAATGAAAAGGCTTAATACTAAGGTTTCTTTATAAAGGTGTCCCTATAAACACCTAATCTTTGATGGGGACTTATTTATTTATGTGCTACCCTCGCACATTATTGTAGTGTGAAACTACGCTTTTTAATTCCCACTAAAGCAGGGTTCTCTACATATATATGTCTTAATTAATTTTTTAAAGGAACCCCAGTCCCGAAGGAGTCTGGAGTATGACCCACAAAAGTTGTACCTATAAGTTATAGGTATAAATATTATAACACAAAGATTATAATTACGCACTCTTTTTGCTTTATTTTTTAAACTAATATGTCGTAAGTAATGTACTTACCATATCCTTCTTTAAAAATCACGAATAAAGCCCCGGCGTCTGCTGTCTTTTGAATTTTACGTGAGTAATCATCAGTCCCCACTAAACTTCTCACACCTATAACTTCTTTTCCAGTTGCCACATTTTGAATATTAGAGTAATGCTCGTGTGCAGAAATTAAATAATCTATATTGCAGTTATATTGTTCTTCTAAATTTTTAATTGCTTTAAAACGGTCACGATTAATTTCGTGAGTTGCTACAATATTAAAATTGGCAATATTAACTAACGCTATATCACTCATTAAATTTTTTGTAAAAGTAATATTAGGATTATTCGCTAGAGATACTTGAATAATTTCTAAAATAATTTTACTAATATTTTCTTCTTCTAATTCACCTTTACGGCTATTTAAAGGTCGAACTTCTTCGTGATTTCCTGAAATTTTAGTAAAACGAATATTTACGAACTTTGAAATTTCATTAAGCCAAGTAGCTAAAAATCTTGCTATTTCTATCGCTCCGTCTATAATACCATACTTAACTTTATTAAGGTCGTTCATACGTAAAACACCTTGAATAGTATCACCAAGTTCGATAATATCAATAGTATCTAGCCCTTCTTTTTCACAAATCTCCAAAACATAATCTCTAACTTGCCATAAGCGTTGATAAACTATTTCAGGGTTGTATTGGTTAACTACTTCACCGTTTAACCCATACAAAGCAAACTCTTTACCAAAATGAATATCAGCAAGGCATAAGACACCACTTTTATTACCACTTTGAATAAATCTAGGCTCTACTACATCTAACGGTGGTAGTTTGTCTACTACTTCTTTTATTGCTTCAACCACGGCTTCGTGTCTTGCTTCAGAACGTAAAGTAGCCGACAGTGCATTCTTTACGTCTTGCATTTTGACACGCTCTTTTTGAATTTCTTGCTTCTTTAAAGTAAGTTCGTCTAAAATCTCATTTCTTTCGGCAAGAAGTTTGTCTACACCTTCTTTTTCTATAAGGTCTATTGCACGGTTTGCTCCATATGCTCTTTTACGTACTTCGCTTGAATTAAAGCAATTACCTTCGCCAAAAAGAAGCTCACTCAAATCTTCCCAATCTTCAGTAATTGTTTTGTCTACAAGTTTACCACGTATGATACGCTTAAAGAACTCAAACTCGCTTTCACCTTCTCTTCTTGTAATCATTGCCATATTATGCACCTATGTAAGAATTTACCATATAATTAGTTGAATAACTTCTAATATTTCTTGCCTTTACTACTTGTGGTTTATTCTTAATGTATTCAGGTGGAGCTAAACGATAATTTTTTGTTCTATGAGCATTACTTCTTAACCAATTTAAGATATATGCATTTTCTCCACCAATATAATGTTTTTTATGTTTGCTTTTGCCTTGACGGCGTGTGACAATAAATGTTCCTAATAAATTATTTTTTTCTAAATATTTAAACTCTTCAACTGTGACTTCTAGCATTCTTCTTTACCCTCTCCTATTGCATTTTGCTTTCTACTAGCATAAGTATCTCTCATCACTTTCTTTAAGTCCTTACAAGGTACAAATTTTACTTGAGGTGCTTCACAAGAATTAATCACCTTATCCGTACCCCATTGAACAACGGGACGAGATTTTCTAACGCTCGGTTCAAGGTTGAAATATCCACTTAAAACTATTGTCCTAAAATCTAAAATACCGTCTACAATAGCTCCTAAAAACGCTTCGCATACTATACGACTATCTTGAATAGTCACACCAGTTTGTGATGCCACAGTTCGATAAAGTTCTGGAAAACACAAACGGTCTGTATTATTTATTTTTGCTTCTTTCATTTAATCATTCCCTTCTATAATAACGTTCGACAAGAATATTGAAGCACTATATTCCTATCCATTAGTGTAATTTTTGTAATTTCCGATAACCACCGAGAAAAACTTACATTTTAATTTTCTTTTTTTACACAAAATTTACAATACTTCGCAAATCTTGCTTTTCCCGTTGGTTTAAAAAGTTTACCACAACACTCACACTTAAAAACTTTTTCGCCAATAAATTGGTCAAATTGCAAACCTAAATCATCTTTGATTTTAAAAAATAATATAGGTTTATCTAGCGTGTCGTCATAACACAAAACCTCTACCTTTAAAAGAGGCTTTAAATTCACTTTTATTTTGCCTTTTATAACTAGGCTATGTAATAAACTAAGTATATCGCAATCTTTCAAATTTAGCCCTAAAATAAGCCTTAAATCACGTATTTGAATAACACTATCGCTATTCAAATAAATATAAGGGTGTTGTTGCCATTTGCTTAATGAACATATAACAAATAACAGCTTTTGTTCCCATAAAGTTAAATTTTTATCTCTAATATAATTCATTTCGTTTTCGCTAAAAGATATTAAAGGATTATATATTTGATAATTCGCAACGGCTAAATTTATTGCATTAGTTAATTGCTTTTCATATTTAATAGGTCTAAAATTGGGGTTAAAATTGGTAACAAATGTGACTAATTTCACCCTAATTTCCGATAACGGTATTTTATCAATATGCAAATAGTGTTTGGCGAGAATGGTAAGGTCTTTAGTATTTATAAATTTATCAAACCCTGATTTTTGTAATTTAAGATATTGTTCTTCTTCATCAAAAATTATCAAGCCTACCACTCCCCTTTCTTATTATTTTTTCTTTTTCTTCTTGTACTTCTCCAACCATACACTAAATTGCTGATATTGAATAACTTGTTTTGGACGTTTGACAAACGTAAGTTCTACACACGACGCAAAAACGTCCCACCCTTCACCTTTTTCTTTTTGGACATATTCTATTACTCGCTCTTGCAAATCAACCGAATAATGCTCTGCTTCTTTCTCGCTTAACATTAATACTAAAATATTATTAGTAATTTTGCCACTATTATTCATCAATTATTTCCTCGTCTTCTTTAATAAATGATAAGTTGTTTATTCTAAAATGTTGATATAAATACTGTATATCTTCATTTGAAAATTCTTCAGTATTATAAATTAATTGTGGAATAGAAATATTGCTCACTTTAGAGCGTAAATATTGCACAACGCCTTTACCAAAAACGTCCCACACAAAATCTTTTGCCTTGCTAGGGTATAATTTATAGCAAATATATACGGCATAATTAGCAAGTTCTTCTATGTTAGAAGATATTTGTTCTAATGCTTGCTTTCGTAAAGACTTGTAAAATTGTTCATATGTATTAAACTCACTACTACTTAAGGCTTTAGATGTTTTGAAACTATTATATCTTTTAAAGAATTCTAACATTTGTGTAAACTTAACACTTCTTTCGCTAATAGGATATAAAGGGTTGTATAATATTTCCCATACATTATTACTTGCCACGGCTTTGTTTATATCAAGTTTATTAAAGTCCTTTAATTTACTTTCCATATGATAACATATTCTATTCATAGTACCATTTGTTTCAAGTAATGGGTTCTTTTGATTGTAATAGTTAATTAGTTCTTTATATTCTTCATTCTTATTTTCTTCATATTCACTAACAATACTTTTATAAGGTTTACCAAAAACAATTAATGAATAGTTATTAAAATCATTTTGAAACTTCTTGTATTCAGTCTTATAAGAAGAATATAAATACTTCATAAAATATGGTCTTTTGTCAGCAAGTATCTCATTATTAAAATTAACTATTTCCTCGCTTAATGCTGATTTTTGTGGGTTAGTGTAAGTATACCACCATTTAGGAAATTCTTTTGTTTTAACTCCTTTAGCATTATCAATAGTTGCTGACTGTTGTTTACAACAAAGTTTTAAACGCTTGTTTATTTCTTCAAATTCTTTAGAACCTTTTTCAAATAAAGTTTGAACTTCATAAAGGGAAGTAGAAATATTCGTAATAAAACCTATTTTGGTGTTATAAGCAAGTTTGTCCATTTTATAAAGTTGCTTTTCGTCTAGCTCGACTTTTTCTGCTTTCTTTACAGCATAAGAAACGGGGTCACCACCATATCTACCTTTTATAATATATGGGTTAGAAGTTGTACACACTACATCGCCGTCGAACAGTTCTACCGTTACTTTCGTAATACTTTAACACATCTTAATGATGTCGGCTTAGACTATCTCATCACCCTCGTTATAACGTTAGGCGTTATTTGAACAATAACGAATGTTCTATAAACATTGTGTCTGGCACTTCATAATAAGGAATTTCACCTTATTATTACCGATTTTATAACCATAGTTGTATTAAAACCGTAGGTCATTTATCGTAGTCGTTTGACCTTATAAAAAATTTCTTTTTTATCTTGGCACAGTATTATCATAAATAAATAAAATCTATCTATATATTGTATAATTAAAACCGTAAATGGTTTGATAATGTTTCTTAAACATATCTCTAACACTTTCAATGTTAGTAGTGTCTGGATAACCATTATCTATTAACCATTGGCAAGCCTCTTTTATAGTATTAAAATGGAATTGGTTATTATCTTTGAATAAAATTACTTTTTTTCGCATTTGGATTTGTTTTGCCAATTTTACGCTTATATTGTTTTTCTTTCCAAACTTCATATGTTTTTAATGACATACGTTGCGAAGGAGAAACACCGTATTGAGGATTATTACGCCCACAGTTGTGTGTTGCATTATATTCTCTTATTTTCTGAATAACTTCTGGGGTGTGTTTTTTACCATAAAACCCATTTTTATTACCATAAGATATTCCTCGATGTGTTGTACAATTTCTAATATTGCATTCACATTGCCCAATTTGCTTATAAGACTTAATTAATTTATCTTCTAATTGACAAGCTGCTTCCTCGTCCAAATTATCTTCAAGAATAAATGTATTACAATTATGATTCTTTATATAATCACAAAATAATTTATTCCGACCACTTTTTTGTTTGTACCGTGTTCCACGACCTTTACCTATGTATATTATATTTTTTGTATGTGTATCTAACCACGCATACACATAATATATTTTATTTTTATCTAATTCCATATTATACTATTTCCTTTTTTATTTATTTTTAGACTTCACTGTTAGCATATCTACTATATAGATACACACCTCGCATTTACGAGTTCACCAGATTTACATTTATATATTTCTATATAAAGGGACTATTATGTTAATCCGAGCCAGCGTGTAACATAGTATCAACTCCAAATACATTATAAATAATAGTATTAGTTTGATATTTATACCATTCTTCCGTTTCTTCATTTTGTTTTAAATTAAGCAAATTAACTTCACTTCGCCAAGTCAGTGGAGCTCTCATACCAGCCACTTGCTTAATTTTTCTATCATTCCAATAGTGTGAATAATGTTCTTGTGCTTTTAGTAAGCCCTTTACTTCTAAACCGAACATATGTTCGCAAAAAGCATAAGGGTCGCTTACCATAATTTCATAATTTCCAGCAATTAATAATTTTCCATAATAACTTTCTTCAATGCGTTTATTTAAAGAATTAACTATTCTACTTTGAATATAAGGGTCAGCAATTAATCTATTGTCTAAAAGCAAAGCCCTTACAAAATGGTCTTGTATATGTTGCCATAATTTTTCACTATCTTGCTCTTTAACCGACTTCCCTAAAAGATATAAAATCATTTGATTTATATCTCCGCCCTTAATTCCCTTTAACCATTCAATAGTAGGTTCACACAAGCCTTGAATATCTTCGTCACTTAAATTTAAGACTTGTAAAAATTGATAATTCGTTCTAATGAAATCTTTTTCAATTTTAGGGGTGACTTTACTTATTCCCCAATGAATACCACTTTTCGTTAAACACTCACAATATTCTTCCCACGAAGTATACCCACGCCATAATTTAAACTGACTTTCCGATAAAACTATGTCTATTTCATAAGGGTTATATTCCTTACCATAAATATCTTGTATCATAGGTATATAACCGTTTTGTTCTTCCAACTTTTTCGCAAACTTATGAAAATCAAACGTTGCAACTAACCCTTTAACAAAAGCACTACGTATAATATAAGCACTAGGAAGATAGTCCAATTCTAATTCATACGCCCACTCTTGTGCTTTATGGGGGCTAATAAGTCCCATTCCGTCAAATAAATTAAACTTAAGTGGAATTTCTCTAGTGTCTATATCATCTTCTTGTTCATTAGACGGATACTCGGTTACCCATTCAACTTTAGTTAGTCTTTCAACTTCACAATCTTTTACTACACATACTCTAGGCGTCGATACTCTAAAAGTAGCCGAAGAAGAAAGTGCGTAATAAGCATTCCACTTGGCAAGTTCAATCTTTACGTCGTGGCAACCATTCTTCAAAATCTTATTAAGTTCCTTATAAATATTATCGCTTACAAACATAGTCCTATTCGTTCTTGCTTGACCAGCACTGCACAAAAGTCTTCTATATTTTACACCATTAATTACGAAGCCATTCTTTCCTATCTTACCATACTTAGCTTTCTTCTCAGTGTACACACAAACATATTCAGGAATGTATAACATTTGTTCTATTGCCGATGTCAATTCTTTAACCAACCTTTTATTTTCAGCACCGCTTTTTTGTTTAATTACAATATCTCTAGACTTCCATAAGTTCCTAAACTTTTGTGCGTCATAAGGGTGGTTCGTTATTCGCCTAATAGCACGCAATACTTCATTATCAGCAAGTTGAATAATCTCGTCATTTAAAATCGCTTCGTTTAATTCAATATCTAAATTAAAATTACAATTCTCTAATCTTTCATATGTTAGAGATAATATATTAAATTGTTGTAGCTTTAGCAACCTATCACCACCTTACCATTTATCGCAGATGTCTTCTTCCTCTAATTCATCTATAAAATCATCGTTGCTATTTCTATCTTCTTCATACCACTTATCATCTTCAAAATCAGTTTCTACAAACCATTCAAAATCTTCAAAAGGGTCGTGTTTGTTATATTCTTTTTGCCTTTTTGTCATAACGCTCCTTAACTTTCTATTTCTATAATCTTTACGTCTTTGGCTTGTTGTGCTAAAGCCTTCATTTCTTCCTCACTTCGTTTACATACTAACCAATAATGTTTAGCATAATTCTCCGTGCGTCTTGTTTCTTTATATGATACAACATAATATGGTGATTTAATATCTTGCAAGAAGCCATTAATTGTCTTACCGTTGTATTTAGTAAAACTAAATTTATTGC
>ULJR01013501.1_pt1 | contig 28003 bp, 20 predicted proteins | sample 1950951 | NCBI WGS metagenome assembly ULJR01 (sample SAMEA4835480, study PRJEB28245) | human gut metagenome | biome: gut microbiome; material: fecal sample | place: Denmark | collected 2008
ACTGCGCCAATCGCCTTCAAAAATTGATGGTGGAACAATTAGCTAGGGAGCAGGTTCCTGCCAACACCGCAACTTACATAGCCAAGAAAGCCTTTTCGGAGAGCATTCTTGGCATGGGCGACTTTGGTAGCCTAAAGAAAGGAGCCATTGGGCAAAAGGTTGATGAACAAGCGGAAAAATATTACAATCCATCCGTTGTTTCAAAAACAGCAGGAACGATTGCTGGTTACGGAATAGATGCAGCACTCACCCCAGGAGGTGTAGGAAAGGCAACTTCTTCCGTAGCCAAGGGTGTGGTAAAGGTAAGTCAAAAAGCTGCAGGTTGGTGGATAACCGACAAGATTTGCCAAGGAGGTCTCCATATTTATGGCAAGCTATGGGGAACTGAGGATGAAGAGAAGAAGGATAACCGTACCATCTTTGGTGACGAGAATGCTTCTGCAAAAATACAGGCCGGAGCAAAGAGATACAAAAAGAATGGCACGGAATTGATGATGAACATCAATAGTGGACTTGCAAAAAAGATAAAATTGCCACCCCCAAACACATCTTTAACCATAAAGAAAGAAAGCAACGCCCTATTGGCGGAACACAAGGGTAATTCCCAAAAGCTTCTCTCCACCATCAAGAACAATCTCTCCAAACAGTGTGTGCCATTCAACGGAAACAGCAAAGTTCCAGCTTGGATGTTGAGCAACAGCAGCAAGCAAAACAGGGCGTTGGCATCCTCTTTCTACGCCTGTGCCATGGAAATGTGTAGAGAGCAAAAACAAGTAAGGATGTTTGGAGGCAAGAAGATGACCTTGAAGGAAGTGAGTCAACGAGCCTATGACTATGCAAGGGCAGCAGTTGCCGTAGAGCAACGATCCTCCAAGAATGCAGCTCATGCCCAAAAGGGGACATTGGACAAAAACATGTCTGCGCTCAATGACCAGATAAACAATCCTGGCCAGTCATCAATTCGTAAGCATCCAACTTCCTCTCCCCAGGCAACCCCAACGGCATCCCCTTACGCTTCGGGGCCTTATGCGCAAAACGGCGTAATGGGAACAGAAGCAAACGGTACAACACAGAATACTACGCAAAAGCCAAATATAGATGGTTGGGGCAACGCCTTTGAGAGCTTAGGCCTTAATGGATTTGGGGACATCGGCAAGAATCTAGGCTATGTATTGGCCATGCTTCCTGATATGATTATAGGAATGTTCACAGGAAAGACTCCAAACCTAAAGCTTCAGGACAACCTGATGCCATTGGCTGCCATAGTGGGAGGAATGTTCGTAAAGAGTCCTCTCCTGAAGCTGCTGCTCATAGGATTTGGCGGTGCAAACATCTTGAATAAAGCAGGTCATGCTGCCATCAGCGATGGTTTAGCAAAAAGTAACAATGTAGCAAAGACCTACAAGGTTTATCCTGACGAGCCTTTGAATTCAAGAATAGTGAATCCAGCGATGAAGGGAAGCAGTATGATAGCCACTATCGACGGCGTGCCTAGCGTCATCAACATATCAAGAGATGCTGCAGACGCTTACAACAAGGGAGCCATCCCTATCAACACATTGGCGAATGCTGTCCTTCGCAAGTATGATGAGAACAAGGCATTGGCATCGCAGAATTATGAGCAGCATCTGAGCCAAGAAGAAACAACAACCCAATCAATGGGTATTAAATAGGTGTTAAGCGCCAGTTATATTAATTTTAGAAATACCTCCTGGTTCGAGAGAATCGGGAGGTTTTAGTTTGTCATTAAGTTAGAGCGGTATTTCCAAGTCGGAGTATCGCTTTTGTTTTACATCTACCTCAATAATCTATACCCTTGCATTAACACCGAGGGGTTAAAGGGGGCGAGCAGCCTCATTTATAATCATTTACACGATAGTCCTTAGAAAAAGAATATGTTAAATAAAAAGGTATATCGTTTTTATACCACCTATCTTGTATTTAATCAGTTACTTTGCCATTGGAAATAAAAAACAACCCAATAAATAAAAAAATACAATGGCAAAAAAAGAATCATCTCAACAAGCCTCGGAGCAGCAGGAAGGGAAAGTTGACCGAATAGACAACGCCCTTCAGAAGTTTTCCGACATGCTCATCGCAAGAATGGAGCAAATGAAGGAAAGCAAATGGAAGAAAGGTTGGACGGATGGGCGCACAGCCCAGTTCGGCTTGCCTCAGAATCTCGTGGGTCGCCCTTATACAGGCAGCAATGCTTTCCTGTGCCAAATCCACACCACGATGGAGCATTACAGAATGCCAGTTTACCTTACCATCAAACAGATAAGGGATGCAGGAGGCATGATCAAGAAAGGCGAGCACAGTATTCCTATCTTCAAATGGGACTTGCGAATCAAGGACAAGGACGGCAAGAAACTGTCAGAAAGCGACTATCGTAACATGACAAAGGAGGAGCAAGCCGAATGCACCGTTCGCCCTTATCTGAAGGTATATAACGAATGGAACATAGACCAAACCAACCTGGAAGAGGTCAACAAAGAAAAATACGATGCCATCTTGAATCGTTTCAAGTCAGAGCCTATCAAGGACGAGGTAGGAATGTACAAGAACGAGGCCTTCGACAACCTCCTGAAAGAACAGTCTTGGGTGTGTCCTATAGAATACGAGAAGTTCAATGAATCCGCTTTCTATAGTCCCAAAAGAGACCAGATAGTAGTTCCTTCCAAAAAGCAGTTCAATATCAGCAATACCCCAGAGGATGTTTTCAAGGACGGAATGGAGTTTTACGGCACCACCATTCATGAGATGGCTCACTCCACAGGTCACGAGTCACGCCTTGGTCGTGATGGCATCGTAAAGATAGACCAATTTGGCTCAGACCAATACGCCAAGGAAGAACTTGTTGCGGAGCTTACATCAGCCCTCATAGGCAATGCCATGGGTTTTGATAGCAGAATACGAGAGAACAACATAGCTTATCTCCAAAATTGGATAGGTTCGTTGAAGAAAGACCCGAAGTTCTTGAAGTCGGTGATGTCAGATGTGAATAAATCATCCAAGATGGTTTTAGAACACATCGACGAGCAACGCCGAAAATTAGGAGAAAAGGCCCTGTTGGATGGTTCTCTTGATGGTGTGGAAGAAAAAAACAAGAATGAGCAACAACTTCAAGACCTGAAGGAGGAAGATGCTAAGAAAGAGGTCATAGCCAAGGTATGGCCTTCCGTCAACAACAAGATTACAATGCCCTCTGGCGACATTCTCACCGTTGACTACAACAAAGAGAAAGACACTCTTGAAGTTGCATATAAAACATCAGAAGGTGAGGAAAAAGTTCACTGCACTAACTATGACCACAGCCAGGGCATAAACCAGAACTTAGGCTATGTGTGGGAAGAGCTTTCAAACATGAAGCAATTCCAGGAAAAAGAGACAAAGACTGAAATCCTTTCACAAGGAAAGGACTACTTCACTTCATTGATGGAAACTATAACTTCCACTCCCAACAGTGAGCATACAGTTTTGTCTGTGAAGACTCTTCCCGAGCTACGAGACTATTACAAGGGGAATCCCAATGTAGGAGCTTGGATAAACCAGGCATCCAACAAGGAAATCATAGAAGCAGGAGCAGACTTCTTGCCTAACCTCCGCTATAGCCACAAGGAAGGCAGAAGCCTCTACAACATAGAGGCAGCGTATTCAAACATCAACGCATTATATCCCGATGTTGTGGACAATGACGCAAAACGCCAAATTGTTCATCGAATCAAACAAGCCGAGGAGGTGGTAACCTCCTACCATAACAACATCGAGGAAAAATTTGGAAAAGAATTTCTCATGGAAAAAGAAAATATGAACAAGGTTCTTTCTCGAAATGACTACCAGGAGCAAGGTCAGACCATACAGCTTGACCCAAAGGATGAGAAGAAATATTTCTCGTCCTACAACTACTTTCAGATGGAATCCGAGACCGCCGAGTTTGACAAACTAAAGGATGCCGAGAACTATGAAGGCATCCTTGCCCTGGCGAAAGAATATGATCAAGGTGACAGCATGGACTTGGAGCATGTAGAGACCAGCATGACACCAGACTATGGTGATGATGTTCTCATTGATGATGAGAACTATGCTGTTGTATATAACAATTCAGTAGGTGGAACCTACAACTTGTTGAGAAAGTACAGTGAGAATGACATCCGAGAGGCCATCGAGCGTTACGGTATGCCAAAGACTCCAAGCTATGCAGTGAAGTTCATTGACCAGCAGATGGGCTTGGAAAAAGGCGTAAAGCCTTTAGTAGAGATTCCATCCCCAGAGGCAAAGGCTGTAGCCAAGAGCTTTCGAGAAGACTTGACACCTCAATTCACCATGCCGAATGGGAAGGTTCTAGATTACCACTATGACGCTAGCGACAACAAAGTCATAGTAGGAGAAAAGTTAAATGATGGTTCTTTCATAGAAACTTATGTCCACGATTACGACTTTGCTCTCAGCAAGGCAGAAAACATGTCTGCCATATACAAAGAGTTGTCAACTGAATATCAAGCAAAAAAGGCGAGCGAGGAAAAGAAAACTCCTCGTGAAGACAGCTATATCCAGACAGATGTCGTAGGTAAGGCCAAACAGATAGCATCCACAGGTGTTCCTATGGAAGAAGCAGAGAAAAAGGCTTCATCCATTGTGAAAGAAGAGGTTCACAAGGAACACCATAAGCAAGAAGCCGAGAAAGACAAGCAGGAAAAGGACAAGGCAAATCAAGCCGCAGCAGAAGAGAAGAAAGAGCAACAAGAGAAAAAAGAGGAATCAAAAGAGGTCAGCGAGGCGACAGCCAAAGCCCTTACCCATGCAGCCCTTCTCGTTGGAGCATTATCTGCTGCCAAGCAGAATGAGGGAATTTGGATGAACAAATCCCAGAAAGGTAATGCAGAGTTCATCAACACCCACACCCCTATCACGGCCTACAACAACATTATGATGAACCTCAATTCGGATGCCAACAAGTATAAGACGAATGTCTATACTTATTATAATCCTGCCAAGGAGAACCACATGCCTGTAAAGCAGAACGAGAAAGGCATGGAGTTCCATTGGACTAGTTGGGGGTATCAGAACGCCATGGATAAGGACGAAGTCATCACCAGCAAGCAGTTTGACAAACTTCCTGATGACGAGAAGTCTTTCTATACCAAACATGCCACACGAGTTATGCAGAACATCTACAATGTGGAGCAAACCACCATGAACGCCAACAACCATGACGCTTACGTGGAAATTCTGAAGAACAAGGGAGCGCAGCTTTCACAAAACGAGAAAGAGCAAAAAGGGAAATACTCTTCTATTATGAAACAATGGAAAGAGTTGAAGGGCAAGCATCCCGATGCACTTCTATTGTTCCGCATTGGCGATTTCTATGAGATGTACAAGCAGGATGCCAAGCGAGGTTCGGAAGTGTTGGGAATCACCCTGACCAAGATGAATGAAAGTAAAGACTTCCATCTTGCAGGATTTCCACATCAAGCACTTGACACCTACCTTCCAAAACTCATCCGAGCAGGAGAACGAGTAGCCATATGCGACCAGTTGGAATCAAAGAAGACAGTCAGCCAAAGCTTCGACACAAAAGCAATACTGAACAAAGCATACGCCACTGCCAAGGAAGTGGCCAAGCAAAGCGGTATGCAATATGAGCGAGTGATGGTTTTGCAAGATGCCAAATACGATTCCAAGGAAGACAAGATTGTCGTAAGCGGCATGAAAGGCGAAGTTGGAAATGAAAAGATGGCTGCCCTTTACAAAGCAAACGACATCTACAGAGCCGTGGTTGCAGCCACAGGTACAGAGAACCGTCTTGACCGTTCGGGCAGAAACAACCTCCTCCCAGAGGACGATGCCAAGCATGAGCAACTGGTGAGAGAACTTGCAGCAGGAGTTATGATGGCTCGCCAGGGACTTCCTGCCATACTCTCAAAAGAGAATGAGAAACTTATTCCTTATTGGGAACGAGAGATAAAGGAAAATCCAAAACTCTTGGGAATAGTAGAAAGAGATGTGAACAATGCTGTAGAGACCATTGACAACCTTGTGGCAAAGCGAAAGGTTGACTATGAATCCATCCGTGGACAGCTTCCAGGAAAGACGATGGAGAAACCATCAAAATATTCCATCTCCCAAGACTTGGCCAAGCTGCCAAACATAGAGACCAAGGAAATAGTAGTGGTAAAAGACATCTTGCGAAAAGAAGCAGATGTCATTCTCCCTGCTGGAGCATCCTTGGAAGTGAACAACGAGGTTCCTGGCATGAGAAAGGACAGAATCACCATAGCCTTGAAGAAAGAAGGCATTGACGATGTGAGGTTCTATAATGCCGGTGGTTCACTTGGATTGAATAAGCCAAACTCCTATTTCCAAGGGAAAGAAGTCACGCTCAACAACTTGAAGCAGTATGAGTTGGTTCCCCATCATACACTTGATGTAGAGAAACAAGCCGCCCCAAAGAAAGAAGTAATCATCAAGAACTTCCAAGCCATCAAGGATGACAACGGTAGATATGCCTTCTTCATCAAGCCAGAGAACGAGCCTTCTTTCTCTGTATATCCTGCCAAGGAGCACTTGAACACGTTCTACAACGTAATCAAGACGGACAAACAGGCAATAGTCCACAATGCCCTAGCACAAAGATATTACGAGATGGCCACCAAGCATCCTGACACCAAGCTAGACCTTATCACCCCTAAGAAGGTTGATGTGGATATGAAGCTCATAGAGCGTCCTTCCATAACATCGAGCGCACAGGATGCCAAGCAGAAGCTCATCTTTGCCACCATCAATGGGCAGCGTGTACAAGCTCCTATCAACAAGCAACAATGGCAAAAGATGTGGCTTGCCGAAGATATGGGAGCCTACAAGAGGGCTTTGGCCGCCGTCATCTTCGAGCCTATGCTGAAACAAGGCATGGGAGGAGAGCAATCTCAACAGGCTGTTAGCGAATCAGAGAAAGTAGAGATTAAGGAAAAGCCTGCCCCTGAGAACAAGTTACAGGAAACTGTTACGGAAACTCACAGAACAGGCCTACATATGTAATACACGAGGGTGCATCTAAAGGTGCGCCCTCATAAAACTATCATAAATGGCATTAGACAAGCAAGCGTTTTACAGCCAGTATGCCCAGGTAGCCATCGAGCAACAGAAGAGATATGGTATTCCAGCTTCCATCACCTTGGCACAGATGGGTTTGGAAAGCGGCTTTGGCACATCTACCCCTGCAAGAAGGAGCAACAACTTCTTCGGTGTAAAGGTTGGCAGCAGTTGGACTGGAGCCTACGACTATTACAGCGATGACCGTCCAAACGAGAAGTTCCGCAGATACAACAATGTGATGGAAAGCATCGAAGACCACTCCAAGGTCTTGATGAAATCCCGCTACAGCCACTGCCAGAACTATTCGCCCACCGATTATGTTTCTTGGGCAAACGGCATCAAGGCTGGCGGCTACGCCACAGATCCAGACTATGCTTCCAAGCTTATATCCGAGATTAACAAGTATGGGCTAGGAAAATATGATCAAATAGGCATTCAGCAAGCCCAAAGCCAAGGATTGGTAACAGGATATGCTAGAGGTCAGTCGTCAACGACCTCTGTTATAACCCTAACACCCTTGCAAGGCAATTGGGGTTTGCCTATTGATTTATCTGTCGTAAAACTCAGTTCTGAGTTTGGAGTACAGAGACCAGGGCATAAGCATGGAGGGCTGGACCTCTCCACGCAAGGGAAAAACTATCCTGTATATGCAACCGAAGACAATGGAAAGGTTGTTACCGTTGGCAAACAAGACAAGGGAGCAGGAAACTATGTAGTAATCGAGTATGACAGGCAAGATGGAACAAAAATCCAGACCACCTATATGCATCTCAATCAAATTGGCGTAAAACCAGGCGACATAGTAAATGCAAGGCATCAAATAGGAGTCTCAGGCAACACAGGCCGCTCTTCAGGGCCACACTTACATTTTGAGACAAAATACCTCAATGCCAATGGAAATTGGGAGAAGTTTGACCCTAAGTTATACCTCGCTGAAATGGAGGTTAGAAGTAATCAAGCGGCAGCCCTGGATAAGAATGGAAACGATGCGTTAGCCGCTTACCGCAGTCAAATGCTGTTTGCAGGAGGCAAAGCCCCATCCTATCAGCAACAAGCGTCAGACCCGACACAAGCACTTCTGGCATCCATCACCAACAGTAACGACCCCACAAAATGGTTGTCATTGCTAATGAGCAACAACGGAGAAGACCTTTCTGGAAGAGACCCAATCTCTTCACTTATAGGAAGTCTGTTCTCTGCCGCCCTTACAGTAGCCATGCAGTTGAGAAGCAGCGAGGAGATACAAGCCGAGGAAGAAGCCGAAAGCCAGCTTAAACAGCAATCGCCAGACGAGGAAAATAGCAATCTAGTAAAGATGACTCGCCAAGATGTAGAAAAGGCACAGGCAACGGCATCCATGCAATTTGATGCGGAATCCCCAGAGCAACAGCAGCAACAAGGCCAACGCCTCGCATAAATAAAGAAATAATTATATACTTATATAAACATATAAAACAATAAAAATATGATTAAGTGTAACGTAACAGCATGTGGAACCATCAGCAGTTCCGCAGAAGAGAAGCAGAGTAAGGATGGAGAGAAATTCATCTTCTTCGGCATGATTGTTCCTTTGCTGGGAAAGGATGGAACAGCGAAAGAAGTATGGGTAACGGTGTCTGCGCCAGGAAATAAAGAGACAGCCGCCTCTTACTCCGCTGGCAGAAAGGTAACGGTAAACGGCGTGATGTACATCAGAAAACACGACGGAAACATCTACCTGAACCTTCGCACCGACTCCAACATCGAGGTAAACGAGTCCACTACCAATGACCGATTGGAGGGAAGCATGGAGTTCCGAGGCAAGGTAAGCAAGAAAGGCATCAAGGAGCTGAAAGACAAGAAAGGCAAGGACTTTCAGTCGTTCGCTGCATTCTCCTCTGACAAAGAGGGAGAGAACAGAGAGTTTACATGGGTAAGCTTTGTAAACTTCTCCCCTATCCATGAGGATTACTTTGCAGCAGAGAAGTACGTGGAAGTCCATGGAGACTTGCAACTAGGCATCTTCAAAGGAGAACTTCAGATAGAATGCAAGGTAAAGAGCATTGCTGCCTGGGACTTGAACAAAACTACAGATGCAAATGGAACAGCGCAAACAGCACAGTCATAGATTTCTCCACTTCATCTATATATTTGGAGTTTTGGCAGTAGGAGCCATTGGCATCCTACACATGATATTCCCAAAGAAATAACAAGAACACAAACAGGGATAGTGTCATCATGAAAGATGGTACTACCTTCTGTTTGTTTAAGACAAAGCAAGAAATAATGGCAAAAGAAGAAAAGCAAAACATCATTAGTAATTTTCTGAGCGGATGGCAGAAGCTATTCGGTGGAGCAAAAGAACATACCACCCCAAAAGCGAAGCCATTCCCAAAGAACCATTTCTACAGCCCAGAAGAGCTAGAGTATCTTTCACAAAACAAAGAGGGTTCCCTTATTGACCAATGGGCTGTTTCCATTGGCAAATGGGCATTTGAACAAGGAAAGGATAAATCATCCCCTACAAAGTTTGCCGCCGTCAAATGGCAAAATGGATTGATGGCTACATGGATAGACGGAAAGCTCACACCTGACACAAAAGACAGACAGATTGGAAGATTATTACTTCTGAAGGAGCGAGGATATGAACTTCCAGAACGATACGAGAACATGGCGCAAGACTACGAGGCACAAAGCCTTGTAGGCAAATACTTTGTGTCCAATAATGACAAAAGCATCATTAAGATTGACTCCTATGACAGAGGAAGACTGATCTTTGATGCCCCAAGTCTTGTTCTGAAGAAATGGGAAGATGGTAGTCTTTCCTCAAACGAAGAAAAAGTTGCCTACGCTGATTTTCATAAGTCGCTGAATGAAAAATATACCATCATGGAAGAAGAGCGACAAAAGGAATTTCAAGAGAAACTTGCCAACTTCGAAGACGGCAAGGAGCTTTACAAAGGAATGCACAATCTTTTGCGCCAAACCTATCCCCCAACAATAGGTGGCAGTATTCCTATGGAATTACGCACAGCCCACCCTGTAGGTTTCTTCGATGGGAAAGTTATTCCAGTTTCATGGTCACTCACCAGTGAAAAGGATATTAAAGTTAGCGTTTACACCAACCACAGCAACGCTTTAAGTAGCATTACCATCAACGAGGACAACGCATACAAAGCAAAGAGTTTGCTCAACAGCATTGCACATGCAATAAATAACGAGAAGGTTAATGGTTTAACTCGTTCGCTAGTGAATGTTCTGGGCAACAAACTTGGTGAAGACAAAATCTTTGCCAAGGAGAACAACACCCCTTTGCTTGAAGCTAGAGAGGGAACAGTCAATGCCGTTACTGCTACCAACGACGGCAGAGTTATAGCTTTCAATCTCAACACCCACAAGGAAATTCCGTTGCATGGAAAAGAAAGCGTTGAATTAATGCAAGCCTTGCTTTTCGAGGGTTTGGATGAGCAATCTCGCCTTCGAAAGGAGTTGAGCATCCCCAAGATGAAGGACTATGTGGAATCTATGGAGGACGAAGAGGACATTCTGTCCGGAAACAAGGAGCTTCTTCCACATGGTTCCAAAGTAGATAGCCTTTACGGTACATATTATAGTGCCGAGGAGGAATATTCAAGCTACGCCCAAGGAACCTTGCCACTAGCTGCAGAAGACAAAGCTGAACTCATAGCAGACCTTCAATCATCATTCATGAACTTCAAGCAAGAACTACAAAATATGGTTGAAGCTTACAAAGACCATGATGGTGTCATCGACACAAATAAAGTGAGCAAGCTAGAAAAACTTGACAGAATTCTGAATATCGAGGCAAGAGGTCAGACTCCTGTCAAACCTGTACCTGTAGCCGCAAAAAGAGAGTCACCAAAGGAATCACTACAGAATGCAGAAGCCGCTTCCAAACAGAATGACCTCAAAGAGGTAAAGAACATAAATGCCGAAGAAGTTGACCAAAAAGCCATTAAGTCCTTCTTTGGCAATGTAAACTATGCACCTAAGAAAGTGAAGGAAGAGAGTTCTAGACAGGTTGCGCCACAGAGATTGACGGAAAAAGAAAAAGACGATGCAATCTCACGAATCGACAAGCGAATCGCAGAACTGCACCGTCTAGGAAAGGAGCAATCTCTCAAATCCAATATTGGAAACTCAGCCGACTCCCACCGTCGTGGGTACCTCCCATCAGGAACGTCTCCTGATGGCGCACAGAGCGTTGCCCCTTCTGAGGGCAAAGATAATAAAAAATTTCCATCTAAGTATCTATTTCTTGGGAATTTAGCCCATTTTATAACATCTTTTAATACAAATATAGGTATTAACGCCAGCAATTTTACAAAAGAGTTATATAAAGGCATAGGGTTACACCCTCACGGTAAAGATGTTCAAGTTTCTGAATATATTAATTTTTCCAACGACAAAGGAGAAAAAACAACAGTCCGTCTTTCTGATCATCGAGCTAACGCACTCAGCATCATCAAAAAAGGAGGAAGAGCGGCCGAAGGATATTCTATCGTTATAAAAGTAGAAGATTCTCCCGAAACAAAGTTCAAGGCAAACAAACATTCCCAAGTAAAGGAATACGTTTATGACAATCCAGACCGCCAACGCCTTTTGAACATCGGCAAAGGAATCTTCGACCTCCTGGACAGAGGAGAATACACCGACTTGGCCAATGCCAACGAGATAAACATATCCCCTAGAGGAAGGCAGCATAAAGAACTACGCACTCCTGATGGCAAGCTACTGGGCTTCACCTATCAAGGAAAGATTTACCTTTATCCTGAGGCAAAGGGCTTTGAGCCACCAGTACATGAGTACACCCACTTGTGGGCGGAAGCACTGCAAGACAGGAACTGGAAAGAATGGAAGAATGTCGTAGGCATGATGAAAAAGTCGAACCTCTGGAACGAAGTAAGAGACCTCCACACCGAGCTTATTGCCACCGATGACATTGCCGAGGAAGTCCTTGCCACCTATTCTGGAAGAAGAGGCGCAGAGCGTTTGGAGTCAAAGCTTAAGGAAATTGTTGCTAGCAACAAGAGTATGGACGAGAAGACCGCAGAGACCCAGGCCGTCACTCAAATGAACAATGCCGTTTCAAAGTTCTGGAATGTCATGTCTGACTTTTTGCACATTCACTATACATCCGCAGAAGAAGTAGCAGATAGAGTCTTGTATGAATACACCAAAGGTCTCTACCCTCTCAATTATGAAGAAGTCGCTCAACAAAAGGGCAAGACCAAGCCATATTATGTTTCCGTAGAGGAAAAAGACAATGGTCGATGGCATCGTCCAGAAGTAGAGCAAAGAGCGGCCTATCAGCGTTATGGAGAGATGATGGCTGATAAGCTATCCCTTCAACTCACCTATGGCGATATGCCATGGATAAAGAGCGACAAGCAGGTTCCATGCGACCTAAGCAAGAAGGCATACCAAGGAATGGATTCTTTCATGCTGGCCTTGGACGCAGAAAAGAACGCCTATACCTTACCTATTTATATAAGCAAGGAAGATATCCAGGCAAACAACTTGCTGGTGAAGTCAGATGCCACCTTCTTCCCTATCATAGAAGAAGTTGGTGTAACAGAGTTATATAACATCGAGCAAACCAACTATCCAATCTTGCACCCGAAGGATTACGAGGAGTTAAAACTAGATAGCATCGCCTCCAATCGTTACAAGCAAAGTAACGAACTGGGCCAACTACTCCGCAAAGGAGCATGGCAGACCGCTATTGCCTTCGATGGCAAGCCTAGCCTTGCCTCCTACAGTGCGAAGAACGACACCATCCATGTGGCACCTGTTCAACACTATGAGAAAGAGCAAGATTTCTATCGAGACTTAGGAATGGGACTGACAAGAAGCACCAGAAAGGCAGAGGCAAGAAAGACCAGCTTCGAGTCACTATCCAGAGAAGAATTGGTTTCCTTGGTTGGCAGTGTCATCCTTGGTCAAAAGAACCACTTTGATGTAACAACGCCACAGCAAACATCCATGTGGAAAGAGCGTCTAAGAAAAGACCCAAGCTACACCAAGCAAGTATTATCTTCTGCAGATGTTGCGTCGCAGATCATCATACAACGTATCGACATTCTCAAAAAAGGAGGAAGCCAAGACATTGACCTCCGTTCTTCCACGCCAGCAGAAGTAGATATTGACGGTAACGGCATTGTTGAAAGCCAAGAAAACCTTGCCCCAGACCAAAAACAAAGCTCCAACGAAAGCCAGGAGCAAAGTGACGAAGTTCCTAGGCAAGAGAAGAGACATTTGCACAGATAAAGAAATCCCTCGCTACTTTCACAAGCAGCGAGGGACTGACATTTAACTTTACATTTATGAAGAACTCTATTTACTGTTATCGTAAAACCTATTCCATGCAAGCCTGATTGGCCGCATCAAAAATCAATTCTTTGATATTTGCCAAAGTTGGATTTATCAAAGAAAAGTGTCCATCTCCCATTGCACCCTTGACAAAATCAATGGTGTCCCACCATTCGATGACCTTGTCTTCTAGTAGATGCGTTTGAACGGCACAGTCCGTTTTGCTCGCAGTTGGATTATTGTATCTCCAAAGCGTAACAATAGCAGCCTCTTCACACCCAGTAAGGAGAATATTCACCTTTTCATTTTCATCTACCCACTTTCGGTAGATGTCAACATAAGAAGGCACATCCACTTCCTCTTGTTGATTATCATTCCCTTCATCCTCCTCATTTCCATAGCTGACATTCTCCTCCTCCAGGAATTTTGTTGCAGAAGTGTTGTTGTCAGGAAGGTTGTTGTCGGCAATGAAGGAAAAGTAAGCATCCAACATCCCTTGGGAATGATGCTTCACGTAATCCAATTCCGTTATATCTCTCGACAGGAACATACCATTCAGGCGTTCCTCGTCCACAAAACCTACAATTTCCATATAATCTAGCCTTAATTACATATGTATTCCACGACTTTGTTTAGCCTTTTCTATAGCAGCATCCTGTGCCACACACATCTCCTCGGAATATTCATCCTCCGGGACATAAGAAAGCATGCCTTTGTCATCCTTTGTCCAACAGCCATAGATGCCAAAGTTATACTTGTCTAGCATCACGTTGCCATCTTTTTCCTCCTGCCACTTTTGCGCATCACCGTTGACACTACGGATTCCAGTTTCCTCGTTCAAGTCGATGCCGGCAGAAAACATCTTGCCTTCCTCTCCCTTGGTAACAACCTTTCCTTCTTCAAGTTCCATAACCTCACTTTCAGAAAGCCCCACCTTGTTAGCCAATGTAGATAAGTTCTGGTCAATGATGTCTGCCTTTACAGAAATGGTAGCATTTGTAGCCCCATCGAGCTGCACATAGTTCCAGGAATTGTTCGACGGTAGCAACACCTTCAAAACTTGTCCGTTTTGCAAAGCGGTTTTCTGTTCCTCCGTAAAATACTCAAGATTGTTCTTTGCGATGAGAGGCAAGAACACTGGATGAAGCCCATCCTCTGTTTGCTGTAAGCGGATTCGAGCAAAATCCTTGTGGACAACTCCATCAAAATCAGCTCTCTCAATAGGGAGCAAGGGAGTTCTTTGCCCAGAAAGGAACTTATTCATAATACTTTCAGGAAAGTCGTCTATCATTTCCTGTGAGAGTCCGAAGTTAGCCAACTCCTCGTATGGAATTTCGCTTTCAGAAAATTTCAATTCGTTCATAATCTTATTCTTGTTTAAAGTTTTCGGCAAAAGTACACATTTTCTTATCAAGGCTTTCCACAAATACGATATACCTTTTTATTTAACATAGATTTTATCCCTATCCAAATCAAAGCTCTTGCTACAAATAGCCTTCAACCTTAATAATCTATACCTGAAAACACCGAGGGGTTAAAGGGGGCGAGCAGCCTCATTTATAATAATTTACACAAAAGTCTTTAGAAAAAGAATATGTTAAATAAAAAGCTATTTTATATTTACGCCCATAATTTCTTCCATTCATATTACTTTTGCAAGCTAAAGAAGTATTATTATATAAAGAATAAGGCATGATTAGATTTCTTTCATTTTTACTATTTCTCCTATGTTGCCATTCCCCGATGGGGATGGCGCAAGGAAAGAAAGACATGAAGGACTACTGGATAGACAAATACCTAAGTGTGAGTTTTCCTTTGGAAAGCATAAGGATAAACTCCACCTTTGGCAGTAGGGTTGATCCTTTCACAGGGAAGCACAAGCAACACAAGGGACTTGACCTTAGGGCAAGATACGAGGAAGTACTATCCATGTTCGATGGCTACGTGAAAGGCGTAGGCTACGACAGTGGCTCTGGGAAATATATCACCATGCAGTATGGCGATTACACGGTAAGCTATTGCCATTTATCTGAAATTTGGGTGAGCGACAACCAGAAGGTCTGTGCAGGAGACCCAATAGGCATCAGCGGAACTACAGGACGCTCCACTGGGCCACATCTGCATATCACCTGTAGGCTTCGGGGCCGTTTGGAAGACCCATACGACTTGCTTCTTTACATAAAAGAGACGAGAGAGAAAGCCATCAAGGCATTGAAGATAGACGAAGACAAAGTGCTTACGCCCGATGATTTCATCAAGCATTATGCCCAAGCGGCCATGCGCCAACAAAGAAAATACGGCATACCAGCCTCTGTTATACTGGCACAGATGGCGTTTGAAAGCAGATGGGGAAACAGCAGCCTGGCACAAATAGGCTATAATTTCTTCGGAATAAAGGCCAATAGCAACTGGCTCAGAAGAGGCCTACCCTACAGCATTCATGATGATGACCGCAAAAACGAGAAATTCTGCAATTTCTCCTCGGCAGAGGAAAGCATCGAGTATCATTCCAGGTTGTTGATGAGTGACAGATACGCTCGCTGTTGGCGATACAAGCCAACCGACTATCACAACTGGCTTGTCGCAATCAAGGCAGGAGGCTATGCGACTAGAAAAGACTATGTGAAGAAATGCGAGAGCATCATTCTTCAACATAAGCTTTATCTATACGATATAGAAGCTGAGAAAATGTAACATAAGACAAAACTATAATAATAAATAAAATGAAGAAATTAAAGATTTTGCTGGCAGCCTTATTGGTAATAGGCAGCACAGCCAAGGCACAGGTAGTTTATGGAGAGAATGAGAAGGAATATATCAAGGCATCCTCTTTCTCCAATGGCAGAACTGAAAAGAAAGACAGCAAGCCATTCCTTTCCGGACAAGAGAAATATAAGTTATCCAGTATAGGTAGCAATTGGTTTGGCAGCATCAAGGCTGGTATGTCCACCTTCTCTGGAGCACCAGTAGGATGCACAGACTTCTTTGGCCATACACGTCCTACCATGGTATTCAGTTTGGGTAAATGGCATTCACGTTTCTTTGGAACACGCCTGGTGTACCAAGGGTTCAAGTTCACAAATGCAATCGATGAAGCCATGAAGTTCCAAAATTACCATGGAGACTTGATGCTCAACGTATCGAGTTTCTACAGAACCACCTACGATCCACTTCCAAGATGGGACTTGGTTCCATATATTGGAGCTGGTGTAATTCACAACTCAGAGCTACACCATATTCCGTTTGCCCTCTCATACGGCCTACTCTGCAGTTACAGGGCAACCAATCGCTTGCACGTTACCGCCGAGTTGGGAGGAACCAGTACCTACCAAAAGTTTGATGGTTTAGGGAAAAACAAGCATTTCGGTGACAACCTTTTCCAAGCAACCGTTGGACTCACCATCGGTATCGGCAAACAAGGATATGAACGTAAGCCTGTTTTGGAGGTCTTAGACACAGACAACCAAGGCGTAACAGACTTGACCAACTATCCCAAGAACAGTTTTGATGGACTTCGAAAGCTAAGAGACAGAATGGCAAGTGAAGAGCAAGCCGTCGAGAACAGTGGCATTCAACTGGACGCACCTATTCTATTCTTCTTCAAGATAAACTCCACCAACCTTGTTGACAAGCAACAACTGGTAAACATAGGAGAAATAGCAGGAGCTGTGAAGGAGAACAATCTAAGTGTCAAGATTATAGGAGCTGCAGACAGCAAGACTGGCACACCGAAGCACAACAGAGCACTCAGCGTGAAGCGTGCAAAGTATATTGCCAAGCTACTTATGAAGGCAGGAGTAGATAAAAGCAAGATGCAAGGCATCAGCAGAGGCGGCATCAACCTTTACAAACCATACACCGCCAATCGACACACCTGTGTTATCGTGTACAAAGAAGAAACAAAATAACATACATCATTCCTTTTCCATAAGCAATTATGGAAGAGGAAAATTTCCTATATAAATATAATAAGGTATGAGAACCATAAGAACAAACACAAATCCACGAGCCACGGATGTAGCCCCACAGCTGCAAAGCGTATTGAATGCCAATGGTATGCAAGCCCATATTTCAATGACAGAGACAGGCACCTATCAGCTTGTCACCATGTCACACAACTCTTCGCAGCCAAGATATTACAATATCAACCAAAAGCAGTTGGAAGCCTTGATGAACGGAGGAACAACCGTATGGGACAAGAATGCCTACAACACTTTTGTTTCTATTGTGAAGAACGATTATTACATTCCAGGTTCCTTTGTAGCAGCAAGAAATGCCAATTCTCCAGTTAACATGGGATTGAATGGTCATCGACTCAACGTAGGAGAATACGGCTATATGGGCGACCCACGTTTTCGTCCATTTTCAGGACCAGGTTTTGGAAGATTTGACAACTCAGTCTTCGGAATGTTGTTTGGAAGAGACAGGTATCATGTTCGCAGAATCAACGATCGACCATTCTTTGCCAATAGTGCGCCAGTTGTAATTGACCGTCCCGACGGAAGATTGAAGTCAGGCGAACTAAAGGCCGGAAGCTATGGCTTTTATGACAAAGGCAACCAACAGCAGGATGCCCTTGCCAACATGAAGATAGAAAGCAAGCCTAAGGAGTTGGTGCGTCCTAAAGGACAGGCAGAAAGATTATCAGATCTCTATAGTCCAGACTTAACGCTCACCCCAGAGACCTTTCAGCATCTGTTGGCATCCCATGGCGTTGTGATAGATGAAAAAAACAAGACCCTCACCATCAAGTCATCCTCTGTTAATGCAGACTTGCAATACAAGCTGACGGATGACGAGGTTAAAAAACTGATGACAGAGAAGTTTAAGAACACAGGTAAGAAGAATAGCACAAAGAACGCAGTAAGCATCGATGAGCGTCTTGCCATCCTGAACAATGTCATTAAAGCTGACTTTAGCGACAAGATAACTCGTGACCAGCTCAACACCAAGGACTATGTTTCCATCCATCTAACACCAGAGAAAGAAAAGGAACTCTTTTCGAAGGATGTTGCCACCCAACAATATATGTCAACTTCCGACATCATTGATTTGAAAAACCAAAGAGAAGACTACCATTCGGGATATATTGACAAATGGAACTCCATCGGAGTCGTGGATGGTAGAACACTCAACCCAAACGAAGGGTTCTATTTACCTGTGAAGGATGGCAGAAGAGTTACAGTAGGTGAAATTCAAGCCTATCCTACCCATGATGGAGTGAAACCATCATTCAGAATGACAGCAGTCATCAATGGGCAGGTCATGAGCCATGAGATAAGCAAGGAAGACTACTTGAAGTTCATCAATTACGAAGACAAATGCCGCCTTCAGCTCTTTGACAAAGTGTTTGATGAGGTTAAGATAAAAAATGCGTCCAACGGAGAGTTGCAAGATAACGTGAAATCAGGAAACCTCACCACAGCCAATGGAGTTGTTTCCTTAAATGGTGACTACAGCCTTGTCAGTGAAAAGTCCTCAGCAGTAATCACGAGTGCCACGGCGTGGAAAGATGAGATTTCTGAAGCTCAGTACAACAACTTCAAATATTCCACAGACGAGGAACGTGCGAAGTTGCTTACCAACATGATTCCACTTACAGACGAGAACAAGGAAAAGATGAAGGTGGTGGCAAGCAATACCCTCTATCAGGGTGGTTACACTAGAGGTCAAAATGCCAATATTCCTCCTTCACTTGCAAAAGTGTTGAAAGACTTAAAGGCAGCAGGACTTGGCTATGAAATCATCACTTCTTCGAACACATCAGAACAAGAGCGTTTCGATGCCATAAAGAAAGGTCTTCAAAAGCTTCAAGACTATGGACAGGCAAAGGGAAAGGATGTAAAGATGCCGTCTGACAGCGAGATATGGCAAATGCTCAAAGAGAATCCCGATCCTCGCAAACTACCTTCCGTAGAAACCAGAACCAAGGAAACTATTCTCTATGGAAAGGAAGTAATCAACCTCAACGACCTTCGAGAACAAACGAAAATCAACCTTCTTGGCGATGCCAGTATAAACGGTGAATCACTCAATAACATCAAGGCGAGCAAAGAATGGAAGCGAAGCGGAGAGCATGGCAGGGCTACAGAAGTCGGAGATATTGCAGTAGAGAGAATCAAAGATGCCAATGGCAATGCCGTTGAAGGGAAATACAAGATGACTGCAGTAATAGATGGGAATGTCTTTTCCCATGAGATTACCCAAAAGCAGTATGACAAGTTCCTTGCCATCAACGACTATCAAAGAATGAAGCTCTTCGACAAGATTTTTCCAGAGGTAGAGATGAAGACCAAGCCTGAGAGCCGCTTCAATCTTGGCGCAGCCATCCTTGCAGCAGTCACTGTTGGAGCGGATGTAGTGGCAGGTTTGTCCGCACCACCTCGTCCTCGCCCAGAGATATACGAGTCAGCACCAGTTTTCCATAAACCAGGTGTCGTATCTCCACAAGCAGTGTCTGCGGCCGTATATGAAAGCTTGGCAGAGCAACCAGGTAGAGGTCAGAACGAAGGTATGGGAATGGGAAGATAACGCTTCCCATCCCTTTAATAAAATATAAATATACAAGAGATATGAACAAAACCATATTTATGTTTCGCACGGTTACGTTGCGTCCTCATTGGTTTCAATACATAATCAATGAGACAGGTTCTTTATGCCTCCTTGTTGCTAGTATATGGATATACAAGTTTTGTAGTTTCGCCTATCATGAGTGGGCTATCTATGCTTGCATCCTGCTATTGTTCCACCTTCTTTTCAAGTTAGTTTATCTTGCAAGAATGGAATATATCATCACAGGAGAACAAATCATTATCCTTCATGGGGTGTTCTCCCACTCCACTGATTACGTGGAGCTATACAGAGTTGTTGACTACCAGCAAAGTAGAAGCTTGCCCCAACAACTTTTCGGTTTGAAAACCGTCACCATATACTCAGGTGACCGCAATAATACCAAACTTGACATGATAGGCATCAAGGCTAGCAATGACATTGTTTCGGAGATAAGATGTAGAGTTGAGTTTAACAAGAAAAACAAAGGAATATATGAAATCACAAATCGTTCGTAAAATTTTGTTCCTCATCTTGCTGGTCATTTTGTACAACGTACAAGTGTTCGGACAAGGAGTGTCCTCCTCCAATCCAATTGAATATACAGCCATAGGAGAAGGAGAGGCATTGTTAAGCAAACAAATAAAGCAACAACAACACTGTCTTGATACATTGTTTGTTCTCCAGGGAGGCATAGTTTACTCACAAACGAAGATGAAGAATTGGGAGCAAAAGTATAATTCTTATTTAAAGACAGCACAAGGATTTGCTTCTTCCATCAAGGCTGCAACAACCTTATATGCAGAAGGGATGCAAACCCTCTCCGCCTTATGGGAGATAAAAACAGCTTGCAAGCTCAATCCACAAGGAATAGCTTCATCGATTTCCATGAACAACCTATATGCTGAAACAGCCGTGGAATTGGTGAAAACCTATAGGTTGCTAAAGAAAGTAGTGGCAGGAGAAGGCGAAGGCCATATGCTCAATGGAGCAGAAAGAACAAAAATATTATGGCAACTGAATAGCGAGATTGAACAGCTCAACAAGAAGTTCCGAGCCTTGGCACTAAGCATCAGCCTCTATTCCTTCGAGGATGTTTGGAATCGTGCCATTGCAGGAAAGATACAAAAAAGCAATAAGACACTTGCCGAGGAAGCCAGGAAAAGGCAGTCTCGTGCCATGAAAATAGTTGCCAAGTTCTATAAAGAACGCCAAAACAGCAAACCTTGGGGATGGTAAAACAAAAAAAAGCATCATTATGAAGAAAAGTAATATTCTAATATTAGCAGTCATTGCTATTCTTATGTTCCCCTATCCAGCCCATTCCCAAAATGGACCGGATCCAGTGAGAGCTGGAATGTTCAAACTGTATGCCAAGACTGCAACCAAAGCCTTAGTTGCACAAGATGCTGTTTTGACTTTGAACGGAGGTGAACATATCATGTCCAAGGAAGAAGTGGACAAGATTAATAATTTTCAAAACCAGTTCAACAAATATCTGACAAGCTTCGATGATATTCTTACTATTGCAGCAGAGATATACGCCATCTATTTTGAAGTTGACCACGCAGTAAAGAACATCAAGGAATTGAAATCCTTTACGTTCTCTTGTCCAGCTAACACCCTTGCCGTTGCCTTGTCAAAATCAAGAAGCCATATCTACAGCGACATCATAGACAACGGCATCCAGATAGCTGCAGATGTAGAAAAGCTTCTTCCTATCAGCAAGGACGAGGACAAGAACAGCAAGATGACGGAAAAAGAAAGAATTGACTGCATTAGCAGAGTCAGAAAAAGCCTTCAGAGCATGAATTATAAGATAAGAAAGCTGAATCGCCTCTTGCGCTATACAACCCTTATGGATTCATGGTATGAACTGAGAGGAAAATATTATAAACCAAAGAGCATGTACACCATCAGCACAGAATGCCAAAAGAGATGGGCAAGAAAGGCTCGTGGCGTAATGAATTAGAAATAAGAATAAAATAATGGAAGAATCGAAAGAACTTCAAGGTCTCTACACCCTATTTCGAGTAGCCATCTACGTATCATTGGTGCTAGAGTTTTTCATGTATGCCCTCGATCCATCCGCTTTGGATTTTTTGGGAGGTCTCATTACAGACATTCATTCTCGTCTTCACAGAATGTCAGTATATCAGTATTTGCCTTTCAGTAAACTGGTGACCGTAATGTTGGTCATCATCACCTGTATAGGAACAAAGAACAAGAAGCAGTTGGAGTTTGATGCCAGAAAGATGGTCTTTTGGCCAATATCCATAGGATTGTTACTTGTTACTCTATCTGTATTCTTATACAACTGGGACTGGCATAGTAGAATTTGGATTCTCAAAACAAACATTTGGTTCTACATGACAGCATCCATCATAGGAACAGTACTCATCCATGTCGCTCTTGACAATGTTTCCAAATACTTCAGGGATGGCATGTTGAAAGACCGCTTCAATTTTGAGAACGAGAGTTTCGAGCAAGCAGAAGAGTTGGTGGAGAACAAGTATTCCGTAAACATACCTATGCGCTACTACTATCGAGGCAAGTTTCGCCATGGATGGATAAACATCATCAATCCCTTCAGAGGAACATGGGTGGTAGGTACACCAGGTAGTGGTAAGACTTTCTCAGTGATAGAGCCATATATAAGACAACACTCCAAAAAAGGTTTTGCCATGGTAGTATATGACTACAAGTTCCCTACCCTAGCAACCAAGCTCTATTACCATTACAGGAAGAACCAAGCTGCCGGAAACACTCCTGCGAACTGTAAGTTCAACATTATTAACTTCGTCAATGTAGAGTATTCCAGAAGAGTAAATCCTATTCAGCAAAAGTACATCAGCAACTTGGCTGCTGCAATGGAAACAGCCGAGACTTTGGTAGAATCCTTGCAAAAAGGACAAAAGGGAGGCGGCGGTAGTGATGACTTCTTCCAGAAGTCTGCAACCAACTTCCTCGCCGCTTGCATTTACTTCTTTGTTAACTACAACAAAGTGCCTTATGATAAAGATGGAAATATCCTTGATGCCCAATACGAGCAAGTTGAAGGAACATTCCACCAACGACTCACAGGTAGGGTCTATGCAAAAGGATGTCTGGGACAAGCAGACAAACTTGTGGAGCCAGCCTATTGGAAAGGGCAATACTCCGACATGCCTCATGTCCTATCCTTCCTCAACCACGACTACAAGGAAATTTTTGAGGTGTTGAATACAGATACAGAGGTGGCACCACTTCTTGGTCCGTTCCAAACAGCCTTTGAGAACAAGGCCATGGAACAGTTGGAAGGTATGATTGGTACACTTAGAGTTCAAATCTCTCGATTGGCCACAAAAGAAAGCTATTGGGTATTCAGTGGCGATGACTTTGACCTAAAGGTATCAGACCCTAAGAGTCCAAGCTACCTTCTCATAGCCAATGACCCAGAAATGGAATCCATCGTGGGAGCATTGAACGCTTTGATTCTGAACCGTCTTGTAACACGAGTGAACAGTGGACAGGGAAAGAATGTGCCTGTAAGTATCATTGTGGATGAGCTTCCTACGCTTTATTTCCATAAGATAGACCGTCTGATAGGAACTGCCCGAAGCAACAAGGTAGCAGTGACATTAGGTTTCCAGGAACTCCCACAGCTTGAAGCAGACTACAGTAAGGTAGGAAAAGATAAGATTATCACTACCGTTGGTAATGTAATCAGTGGTTCTGCGAGAAGTAAAGATACCTTGGACTGGCTTTCCGGAGATATTTTTGGCAAGGTGGTACAGTTGAAGAAAGGTATCACCATTGACCGAGATAGAACATCCATCAACCTCAATGAGAATATGGACAGCCTTGTTCCTGCTTCCAAAATATCGGATATGGCTTCAGGATGGATTTGCGGTCAGACAGCTAGAGACTTCACTGTTACAAAGACAGGAAGAAAAGGGGCTATGGATATTCAGAAGGCTGAGGAGTTCAAAACTTCCAAGTTCTTCTGCAAGACCAACTTCGATATGGACGAGATAAAGAAAGAGGAAGCAGACTATGCAAACTATCCTCTTCCGAAGTTCTATGTCTTTGATTCTCCTGATGCCAAGGAGCGAATGCTCTCACAAAACTTCAGTAGAATCAACCAAGAAGTTGACGATATGATAAAGCATATCCAGACAGAATGTAAAAAAGAAAGTAAAACAACCAAAAAATAGAGAAAATATGAAGAAGATTTTATTAAGTTCATTGTTCTTTTTGATTGCATTTGTAGCAAATGCACAAGGAATCTATACAAAGGTCAAAAAGTATGATAAGTTTGACGATGTGGTATGGGAGAAAGATGTAAAGACTATCATTGATAAAGGGTTGTCGAAAATAACAATTGAGACAAAGGGTAAAAAACCTGTAGAATATACTTATTATGATGATTCTTGGTTTTCCCTTCATAATGGCAGACAAGATAGTCTTTCTAATATTGTGTCAGATATATATGGATATGAAGATCAGTATTATATTTTTCCAAAAGATACAGTGGATAAAGCTACAAATGATTTGCTGGAACTTTACAAGGATGCCTCTGATTCCATTATAACCAGTGATCTTATTAAGGTATTAGTAAAAATGAAAATGACACTAAAGGTTTTAGATGCGCCTACTATTGTCTTTAGAACAATATCAAAATTTAAACATTTCTTTGAATATGATACAGATCTCGTTTGGATTCGTTTCAGAGATGGTTCTCGTATTATATATTCAAAGAGATAAAATATAGCAGAAATACTATTTTTCTTTCGTTTAGACGATTTCAATGCTCCTGGTTCGAAAGAATCAGGAGTTTTTTGTTTGTAAGCCATAAAAACTCATAAAAGTTTGGAGATTAGAATTATTTGTCGTACTTTTGCAGCGGAATATAACGTTATAACAATATGAAATCACAGGAGCAGATAAACAAGATAGAAGCGGTTGTGTTGTATATATTGCAGCACTTCAAGGAAGGTTTGGACTATATCAAGCTGTTTAAAATCATGTATTTTGCACAACGTGAGTATTTGGCGACCTACGGTTTGACGATTGCCGAGGACACTTTTAAGGCACGTCAGTTAGGGCCTGTTCCGTCGCTCACCTACAAGGTGGTGAAGATGGCGGAGAACGGTGACGAATCGGCAGACCTCAAAGGCTTCACTTCTTCTATTCGAGTGGACGAGAACCAAAATGTTTATGCCACGGCGGCACCAGATATGGACTATATAGCCGATATGGAAAAAGAGGAATTGGACAAGACGATAGCCAAGTACGGCAACGTTGACTCAAAACGACTTTCGGAGATGTCGCACGACGATGCCTACAAAGCAGTGTGCGAGCGAATGAAAGACGATCCACAGAAAGATGTGCTTACGCTTATTGACATAGCACGTGCCGGCGGTGCGACGGATGCGATGGTAAACCACATTCGCCAAGTGCAGATTATTAAGGAATCGATGGAATGTTGATAGATGATGTCAAAGGGGCATTGGCGGCACTTAAAACCGAGATGCAGGAAGACAGGCGAATAAAGTCGGGTGCTGACCTCAACGTGGGCGATATTGTCTATCAGAACATGGACAGAAGCGATGGTTTGGTACTTAACAAAGGTTACGATGACAGACTGAAATACTTTGTAATCGTTGGCAAAAACTCTAAGGGCGATGCCATAGGGCTTTGCCTAATAAACTCCGACTTGGATTTTTACCGTAACGTTCCAGCCATGCAACGCTTTCAGTACATTTTAAAAGCCGAAGACTACAAAGGCGTGTTGACAAAAGACAGCCGCTTGGATTGTGCACAGTTGTTTCCAATGAAGGCGAAAAAGAGCGTGGCGGTGAGAGCCGAGCGTGTTGGACATCTCACGGCAGAGGACGAAGCAAAGGTTTTGCCGCTTGTTGCGTCATGCGGATTTATTGACGCACACATGAGAAAGGTTTACGGAATAGGACAAAAATAAATAACGAACTAAAATACATTTAGATATGGACACAAACTATAACTTTATTCTTTTATCATCGCAGAAGATAATTTTAATCGAAAGAGACGATGGAAGAAAGAAACAAGTTATGGAGAAGAAAGCAACAGTATCGTTTGCTTAAGTCGAGAATCGTTAAGCGTGCCGATGGCTTCCGCGGTTTTATGTTGGACGATGGCACATATGTGCAACATCCACATTGGACACAGTTAATAAAGAGCCACTGGGCGCAAGTGTACAAGACCACTGGCACACCGTGCAGCTGCCCATTGTGCCAGGGCGAGAGTTATTCACGCCTCGCTTACAAGCACGACACCAAACGAATTATCGAAGAATCGGAAATGTAAAAAAAGCATTTTGGTGAGAAATCACAAAGATTAAGCCGTGTTAGGGTAGCACCTCAATACGGCTTTTTGTGTGTCATGGACTTATGACACACTCACTTATTCTATCTATGTAGTGTAGAACCACATTTCCATTCCATCCCTTCTTCTATACGTTCTTGAAAAACTTTTAGGTCACTTCTTGACAAACCGCATCTCAAAGCCATGCTCTCCCAATATCTCATATTGCGAGTAACATCCTTAATAATTCCTCTAGCAGTTGTTTCATCCAACATATAGCTTTCATGGGCATCATAAAGTACATCCAAGCTAGATTCATTGGTATAACCATCGATTAGCAAGGAATGGTAATATTTGTTGGTAGGGTTCATATCATAAGCTGGTGACAGGTGCCATCCATCCTTTTTCAAAAGGAAAGCATGATTTCTGAAATGGTCATCAGTATTGCCTATACAAATATTGAACGCCACACGGCGATACAGTTCCTCCAATTCTTTTTCCATATCAACACTTCCATTGGCCACAATAAAATCCACAATATCAAGATACCCCTTTCCTGTACTTTCCCCATCACCATCGTTCAATCCCAACAATGTAAGAGAAGATGCCATGTGTATTCTCTTTCCATTCTCTGTTCTGTCAAACCTTTTAGACAAAAGGACATCACGACTATCCTTGCTTGAAACCACTCTGCACTCCGCAGCGTTTATACCACAATCCTTAGCCATAGAATGAGCAAAATATTCCCAACGTGAAATGTTTATCTCATCCCCTACAGAAGGAAATTTCGCAACATATAAATCTTCACCTTCCTTCACACAAGCCTTAGGTCTAGCTCCTCCCATAGAAGAACCTGGTTGGAATATTCGCTGAATCCATCTTGATTCAGGTTCCATTCTGTTCAACTCACTCTTCTCTATCTGACCTGCAGCCTCCAACAGTTCATCCAAGAACAAAATTGGTGGAATTGAATATGACTTATTATAACTTATGTAAGCATCTGTAGCTATGTCCTTGAAACGAAAAGCACCCATTCTTAAGGAATCCTCCACTCCTTTCAAGTAGTCCCAATCAGAAATATTTACCCTGCGTTCTCCAGAGTCTTTCATTTCCTGGTGGATTCTCAAATCAATAAGTCTTCGTCCCCATCTGTCAGGCAGTGCATCAGAGAATGTTCCAAATATCCTGTTTCTTGTAGGATTATATTGAACCCCAGGAAAAGATTGCAGCTCCTTTCCTAGATTTAAAGAAGGATGTCTTTTCAACCAGTCCTTATCATACTCAAAGGTATATACATCTGTCCCCCTCTGAGATTCATGCCCAAGAAGTCCTATAGTTTCCTCATTTTCAAGCCAATCAAAGTCGGCAACAACCTTAATTTTTTCCATTGTCATTTTCCTGTTACACGTTTTTTATTCTTTAGATCAATATCTTGTATGACCTTTCCCATCTCATCGTTCTTAGCAATGAGCAACAACTCATCAGGCATCTGCAGTGCATTCAAAACACGTGCCAATACCCCTACTGAAACTTCAGGTGAGCCACTTTCCAATCTTGCCAAAGTTTGGCGACTACATTGTGCTCTTGCTGCTACAATTTCCATGGTCAAGTTTCTCCTCATTCTCGCCATTTTAAGTTGCTCACCCATTACACAAAGATTCTCCGCCAGTTGTCTGGTCATCCAATTTGCTTTTGTAAACTTTGTCATTGCTTATAATGTTAC
>ULJR01012147.1_pt1 | contig 27191 bp, 25 predicted proteins | sample 1950951 | NCBI WGS metagenome assembly ULJR01 (sample SAMEA4835480, study PRJEB28245) | human gut metagenome | biome: gut microbiome; material: fecal sample | place: Denmark | collected 2008
TAATAAAAATATAGAAACTATTATAGTTCACCCTTATTACTTACCTAACAATTGGAAAGAAATTGTCGGTGATATAGAAATAGAACTTTTAGATATTTCTATTCAAGAAAGATTGAAAAGAATAGTTGCAAGAAGTGGACAGAAACTAAACAAAATTTTTCCTATTCAATTTATTTTAGAAGAAGAAAAAATGTGGGAGAGGTTAAAGAGTAATTTATGATTATATTCATCTTATTAAACCTATTGGATTCTCTTCTCACTTATCTAGGAATTACCCTAGGTAAATGTGAAGAAGGAAATATTTTATTTCAAAAACTTTTTGAAAGAAACATATTTCTAGGCTTGGGAATAAAAATGCTTCTAGCGATAATTCTTGCTCTAGTAATAAGAAAATGGAAACCTAATTTATTTAAAATTTTAAATTCTATTTTTATTTTGATAGTGATTTGGAATTTTGTGTGGATTATTTTATAATTTCAGTAAAAAAAAAATAAAGGAGAAAAAATGCCAAAATTAGCAATTTTAACTTTGCCTAATAAATATACGGGGAGTGGTGTAGTTAATACTTCGGGAACTAAAGTTTTTACTCCCGAAGAAAATAAATACTTTGGAGATTTTAATTTAAGCGTTTTAATCTCCTTGCCCACTTTGTATGCTCCCGTAATTAGTCTAAATGGAAATATTTTAACTATTACAAAAGGAGTAGGAAATGGCAACTTTATTCCTACTTCTTATATTATATATAAAAATGGAGTTAAGTTAATTACTATTGAGGGAGCTGCTTCTAAAACGGTGGACTTGTCTACTTTAATTACGCAAGACGGAAGTTATAATATTTATGTAATTGCTGTTCGAGATAATTTTATAAATAGTAATACTAGTAATACTGTGGTATATACAAAAGAGCGACCACCTTATACGGTCACAATTAATGAAATTAGAGGTACAAGTGGTTTAGAATGGTCAGCTTATGACGGACAAAATGACCAAGGTACTTATTTAAAAGTTTTCTCTAGTGAAGCAACCTTACCTATTAGTTTGCAAATAAATAGTGGCTATTTATATTTAAGATGTCAAGATAACACAATTAATGGTGATACTTCAACTGGTACTATTATACAAAATATTAACATAACAAATAACCCCGTCACTTTACTTTATAAAGTAAATGGTAGTGGTTCTATTGAATATATCTCAGCCACTGATATTATATAGAAAGGAGTATATATGGCAAAAATGATTTTTATCCCCGAAGTTGCTACGGAAGTTGAAAGAACTTATACGGCAAATGGGAATTATAACATAAATGTAGGGCAAGCGATGAGCAAAATTACTATAAATGCGAATATCTCGCAACCTAAATTATATACTCCGATTATTAGTTTAAGTGGTAATACTTTGTATATTAGTGATAGCGACAATGGTTATTTCGCCTCGTCTTATGATATCTATTATGGGGCAAGTTCGCCACATAATGTAAGTAGGGGTTCAAGCACTTCCACCACTACCGAAGTAAATTTGCAAACTTTTATTACGGCTAGTGGAACTTATACGATTACCGTAGTCGCAAAAGCAAATAATTTTGTTGATAGCGACGAAAGCGATAGCGTAAGTTATACGGTGGCTACTAAGTTGTAGTGAATTTTATGACCCAGCACCGGATGTTAGTATATCTATGATTGATGAAAATAATAATATATATAATATAACCGGAGCAGGAGAAATTGCGACTGATGTAAAAAAAGTTAAGTTTAACATAACTTTTCCGGCAGTAAGAGTGCCAGAAATTGGAACTTATACAATTTCAAGCGAAAAATTAGGTGGCAATATATTAACAGTTCAACGCACTACTAGTGCAAAAAATGTAACATCTATTGAAAATACATTAACACAAAATATAGACGATTTGAAAGTTGAATTTGGTATATAGAGGTAATAGTTCTAATATTGCTGAATTACAAGACGCATATTTATATAATAGCACTAGGTGGGTAAATGTGAATACTGGCGAAACTAACTAATAATTATATTATACAAAAGAAAGGAATTATACAATGAGAATTTTAGATTTTCAAAAAAAAATAGATATTACAAACATTCTTTCAGTTGAAGAATTTGATAAAAAATCTTTTATTTCTTTTAAATTTAACAAACAAAAAATACTTATTAAAAAGTTTATTTCCGTAGAAGAAATGCAAGCCATTTTAGATACTTGTGTAGAAGATTTCTTTAGCAATTATGAAACTAACGGCTACGAAAATAAATTACCCTATACAAAACTTTTGTTCCAATTAATAGTTTTAAAAATGTGTACTAATTTAGAGATTAATTTTGAAGAAGTTAGCCCTAATTTAGTTGATAGTAATGTCATTCGTGTCATACTTTCTAAAATTGCGAATTACCAAGAAGCGTGGGAACTTATAGAAACTACTATTTCGCATAAGGTTATGGCTTATTCTTTAAACTTAATTGCTACTTCTTTGCCTAATGATGAAGCGTTAAAGCAAAATGTAGATGAAGTAAAAAATATTATTCAAGATTTGAATACTTCTAACCCTGAACTTTTAAAGTATATGGTAAAAGAAGCAGCCAAACAAGAAGTAAAAGACCTTGCACGCAAAGAAATTAAAAATGAAAGTAAGAAAGAACTCACTAAAGAAAAGTTAAGTAAATTAGAAGAAATAAAAGAAGATGTAGATTCTGTTCTTGAAGGAAGATAAGAAGTACTAAAAAATAAATTTATAAAGTAAAATTCCTCCTAATTATAGGACTAGGTAAGAGTATAAAAATTATATGTTCCTAGTCCTATTTTTTACTTGTAGGAGTGAAAAATAGACACCCTTATTTAAAATCGTTTTTAATGGCAAAATAAGGGTCATTTTTGAAGTTTTAAAGGAAAGGTGAATAATTATGGCTACATTCTATACACACGCAGAATACAACCGAATTTTCGGCTATATGTTTCTCTATAAAGTAATGTCAAGTGTCTTAAAGCAAGTATTAACGCAATTTAAGAAAAACTTCAAAAGTGGTGATATAGATGTTTCTACTTTTAAAAAATATATACGCACAGAGATTATTGTAGACGCTACTATGAAAACAGTAGTTGGTTATTTATATATAGATACTCAAGCACTACAAGCAAATGAAGAAACGCCAGCAAGTGCTAGTGGTGACATATGGGCAAGATATTCTTTTACTTTTAATGCTAGCGAAGCGTATGATTTTGACCAAGCAAAAGGTGATAATACTATTAATGAAAAATATATCTCTTGGCAAATGGTTAGGTGGCTTGAAAAGGGTATGCGTTTAAACCCCGATGCTAGTTATCGTGGTAATATGGCTCAGTGGGTAAGACGTCCAGCACCTAATGGCAAGGGAACAAAATGGGTAGCAATTCCTAAGCCTTGGAGAAAAGTAGGAATGTTTGAAAAGACTTATAATTATGTAAAAACTAATTACGCTGATATATTACAAAGAGCCTTCAAGGCTGCTGGTTGCGAAGTAAAAGGCGTGCCTAATGGTCAACCTAAAGTTAGAAGAAATTAAGTGAAATTTAGAGGAAGGAGGTAGATAAAAGTATATGAGTACAATAAGTTCTACAATGCGAGATAATTATTATATTTCGAGTGGAATAAAAATCATTACAACGGCACAAGACATTCAAAAACAATTAAACGCTATTTCAGAGAAATATGCTTTAATGACAGATATTAGAATAAGACTAACGGCAAAGCCTTTAGCAGCAAATTTTCAATTAGCAGTTGAAAGAATAATTTCTAATCTTAATTTGACTGGTGCTGGACTTCCACAAAAACAAACAATAGAAGGCTTTAAACCTAGCGAATGGGCTACTCAAGGGCAACTTGGGACTCAGGAAAATATTTCTGTGACGAAAGTCTATACAAAAGAAGGTTGGGCAAGACTTCGTTCAACTATGAAATTGCAAGAAGATTTAAATACGACTCTTAAAATTACTTTTAATGGGCGTGGTGAAATTGCAGGCATAAATAGAAATATTAATACTTATGCAACGCAAATTGCACTTAAGACTGAAAATTTAACTAAAAAATTATTAAGTCTTAAAGAAATGAATAAGATAAATGCTAGTGATTTTCGTACTATTGCTAACGCTTTAGAAGAAACGAACAAGTTATCGGGCGGTGCAAGGCTTCAAAGATTAAAACAAATAGAAACTTTACTATCTGACTTTTCACGCCGTAAGCAAGGCTTATGGGGAATATTTAAAGCTAATGTTCAAAAATTTGCTTCGTGGATAACTATTACTACGGGCTTTTTTGGTATAGTGAAAATTATTTCTAAAGTAGTAAAAGAAGTTAAAGCATTAGATGACGCTATGGTAGAATTAAATAAAGTTGCTGACCTTACGGCTACGCAAATAGAAAGAATTCAAAAAGACGCTAATGTACTTGCTAATAAAGTAGCAACTACTTCCGACCGAGTAATTAGAGCAATAGCACAATTTAAAAAGGCAGGCTATGATTTAGCCGAGTCTACATCTCTTGCCGAAGTTGCTTTAAGAATGACAAATGTTGCTGACGGTATAGAAAGTGTAGAAGACGCTTCTTCAAGTTTAATAGCAATTATTAAAGGTTTTGGGCTAGATGCAAGTAATGCGAGTGAAATATTAGATTTATTAAACCATACTTCCAATAAGTTTGCTGTTGATGTAAATAACTTAACGGCAGGTATGACAAAAATTTCAGCCGTATTCGCTCAAACTGGAACAAGTTTAGAAGAAACTAACGCTTTACTTACTGCAACTTACGAAATTCTACGTAATGCTGATGTATCAGCAACGGGTCTAAACGCAATTTCTCAAAGAATGCGTCGTATGACCGAAGAAGGTGAAGATAATAAAGAAGTAATGGCTAAAGTTGAAGAAACATTACAAAAGTACACACGTGGAACTGTGTCTTTATATGATAAAAGAACAAAAGAATTGCGTTCAACCTATGATGTACTTGCTGATTTATCTACCGTTTGGGGAAGTTTATCTTCGTCTGCAAAGGCTCTATTAACCGAAGTTATTGCTGGCAATAGGCAAAACAAAGTATTATCTGCTCTTATGTCTAACTGGTCAACTGTTGAAAATGTATTAGACGAAAGTAAAAAGTCTATCGGTTCAGCCAAGCAAGAAGAAGAAAAATTTCTTGATAGCGTCACAGGTAAATTAAATCAATTAAAACAGTCTATTCAAGAATTTGCAACTTCATCTCTTACTAAAGATTTTGAAAAAGGGGTGCTTTCTTTTTTAACAGTAATAGTAAATTTAGGAACTAAAATGGGAGGTCTATTTAGCGTTTTAGGCTCTTTAGTTGCAATAGGAATTGCGTGGAAAATTCCTAACTTAATTATTACTATACGAAGTATGACAACGGCTGCTTCAACAGCTATGACTGAAATTAATGGTGTGACACACGCTTATAAAACTTACACTATTGGAAATCAAGAATATATAATTGCAACTAAAGCATACGGGGCAACGGCTGACGCTGCTAATATTGCAATGGCTAAATTAAAAACAAGCCTTACTAAAGCTAAATTAGCTTTTGCCGTGGTAGTGATTGCAATTGAAGGTATTATATTATTTGAAAAAGCACTTTCATCTCAATTGGCGAAAGACGCTGAACAGGCTGAACAAAATTATCAAAGCATTACAGGACAATATAATACTTTAAAAACTAATTATAATGAATATTTAAGATTACTTACTAAGACTAATAAAACAACTGAAGAAATTACCCGCTTAAATGCTTTAGAACAAGAATTTACTGCAAAATATTTTGGCGATAAAAGTGGTATATTTACTGCGGGGACAACTTTAGAAGGAAGAACACAAAATGCTCAAATATTAGCCAATTTATTAGTTGAACAAACTCGCAAACAGCAACAAGAAATATTGAAAAGAGCTTCGGGAGTAGCTTCTACTTATATTCCTAAAGAATATTATAGTAATTGGTACTCATCGCAAGGAAGACAAAGATTGTATGCGTTTGAAGATATGTCTTTAGAAAATAAGGTTGCATTTTTACAAAATGCAACATATGGAGGAGATACTTCTCAATGGGCAGAAGCATATAGGGCTTATTCTGAAATGTTAGCCGAATATCAAGCACTACAAGCAGTAATAGATTTATATTCTAGTGAAGATATGGTTAATTTACAATTACAAATTGCTACTTTCTTAAATGCTACTCAATTTTCTTTAGATGCTAATGAAGAAACACAAGCAACACTTTATAAAGGAATAAATCAACTTATAGATAAAATTAAATCAGATATTGCTGAAGGTAATTTATCTGACAAGGCTAGAGAATATCTTGAAACAGTTATTGCTGATTATGAAGAACAATTAAGTATTTTATTACAAAAAGATTTTGCTTTTGAGTTTTTAAATGAAAGACTTACTAATTTAAAACAAATTCAAAGCGACAAAGAAAAAGAATTAGAAAGGCAAGAGAAATTAAAAGCCATAGAAGAAGCAAGATTAAAAGTATTACAAGCCGAACGAACTTATGCTTTAGTGCGTACCGAAAATGGTTGGAAATATGTATTGTCCGAGAGTGAATTAGAAGAAGCACAAAGTGAATTAGATAGTGCCTTAAAAGACGCTGGACTAGATGATTTATCTCAAGCCATTACTGGTATAGAAAAATTGCAAGACATTTATGGTCTAGCAAGCGGTACAGTTTTAGATAATATGCGTGAATATTTTAGAGATGCAAGTAATTTATCTAATTGGCTTGCTATGAGTTGGGAAGATAAAATTGCTACGTTAAATAGTTTTGGAACAGTTGACGGTAAAACTCTTTCTGAATTATATGAAGAAAATAAGCAACAGCAACTTACTATTCCTAGTGATATTTATAAATTCTTTTCTTCTTCTTCACTTCCTTCACATCATAGTGGAGGTGTTGTAGGTGGGAAACATACCACACATAGTAATATACTTAATACATTAATTAATGCTACTAATAGCCCTTTACAAAATATTAGTAGTAAACAAAAAGATGTAATTTTAAATATAGATGAACTTACATTACCTAATGTAAGTAATGGCTCGCAATTAGCCGAGCAATTAACTAATTATGCGAAACAAAAAGCACAAATTGAATAAGAAAGGAGTAGACAAGAAATATGAGTGAAACAACGGGAACAAGTTATAATTATAATTATTATGTTGGCGTTGGGGTAAAAGTTAAAATTAAGAAAAGCGAACTTAACGCTTTACTTTCTAAATATCAATTAACTCTTACAAATGTTAAAGTTAATTTTGATACGGCTTATTTAGCGAAACAATTTAGAGTTGCTATTAACAATGCTTTAAATCAAATGGGCTACGCTAATACGACTTTAGGTAATATGATAACGCAACCTAAAAAGCAAGGTCACGTTAATACTTCTACTCCTTCTTTAACTGAAATAGAAAAACAATTAGGTATTGACCATAGTGCCATAGAAAAGTCATATGCTTTATATGATGATTTAGGTGAAATGGTTAAAACGGTTAATACTTATGCTCTTAACGCCGACAAAAGTATTAAGGTCACAGTTGATAGATTTTCTAATTTAATTCAAACTGAAATACAAGAAAAGACTTACGCAACACAGTCAGCTGAGGCTTTTGAAAATGCTGAACGAAGACTTCGTTTTTTAGGTAGTGGTGGAAAACTTACAGCAAAGCAAATGAGTTATTTCAATAATGAACTTGCTTCAATATCTGAACTTACTGGTAAAGAGAAAATTAATCGCTTAAAGCAATTTAATCAAGAACTTAATTTAACGGGACGTAGAGCTTTAAGTGTCAGTGGACAATTCCAAGAAGCACTTAAAAAGTTTATGATATGGTCAACTGCCACTGTTTTAATTACTTCTCTAACGAAAGGCATCGCTAGCGTTGTAAGAGAAATCAAATCACTAGATGACGCTGTTGTAGAATTAAATAAGGTTGCTGATTTATCTGATAAAGAACTAAGTAGTGTATTAGATAGAGCAAATCAAATTGCTGGACGTGTTATTAGTACGGCTGATGAGGCTATACGTGCCGTTGCACAATTCAAAAAGGCTGGTTATGACCTTGAAGAATCTTACAATCTAGCCGAAACGGCAATGATAATGGTTAATGTAGCCGACGGTATTAATAGTGTAGAAAGTGCTGCTTCTAGTCTTATTGCTATTTTAAAAGGTTTTAATATGGAAGCGACTGAATCTACTAGAGTGTTAGATTTATTGAACCACGTTTCAAATAATTTTGCCGTAGATGTAGATAATCTAGCCGAAGGTATGACTCGAACTTCTGCCGTTTTTGCACAAACTAATACGTCATTAGAAGAAACAACGGCAATGCTTACGGCTACTTATGAAGTACTACGTAATGCCGAAACTGCTAGTCAAGGTTTAAATACTATCTCGCAAAGATTAAGAAAAATGACTGAAGACGGCGAAGACAATAGCGAAGTTATTGCTAAAATAGAAGAAACATTCCAAAAATATACACGTGGTGCTGTCACTATGTATGATAGCAATAAAGAATTGCGTTCGACTTATGATGTACTTGCTGATTTACATTCAGTATGGGACAGCCTTTCTTCTTCAGCACAAGCATATGTGACTGAGGCAGTTGCTGGTAATAGACAAAATAAAGTTTTAATGGCTCTTATGGGGAATTGGGCAACTGTTGAACAAGTTATTGCCGAAAGTGCAAATGCTAGTGGTTCAGCATTAGAAGAAAACGCTAAATACGCTGATAGCGTCAGTGGTAAATTAAATAAATTAAAGCAAGCGTGGAACGAACTTGCACAAGCAACTTTAAATTCTGATGTTATAAAATTTATATTAGAAGCCTTCACTGGTTTAGTTAAGATAATGACTAAATTAGGTGGATTAGGTAGCATAATTGGTAGTATTGGTGCTTTAATTGTAGCGTTAAAATTACCTGCTATTCTTAAATCTGTAAAAACCGTCACTGCGGCTTTAGGGCTTAATAAAATTACTACTTTCCAACAAGCAATAGCCCAAAATGCTAATACACAAGCCGTTCAAGGAAACACAACGGCTTTACTAGCAAATGCAAGTGCAAGTGATGTTGCTGCATTAAAAACGGCGAAACTAAATAAAGCTTTATTAGTTATTCAAATAGCGATTACAGCGTTAGTTGCTCTTATAAATGTTGTTAAAGGTGTTCAAAGTAGTTTAGAAGAAGAACGTCAAAAAGAAATAGAAAAAATAAAAGAAGTGTCTAAAGCATCTCAAGAAAGAATGAGCAACTTTGTACAAGAGCGTGACGAATATTTAAAATATTCTACTATTTTAAATCAAACGGCAAAAGATGTTCAAAATTTAAACAATGCTGAATATAAGTTAGCACAAACTTATGGCTTAACGGCTAGTAAAACTGAACAAGCCAATAAAAGTTTAGAAGAACGTAAGAAGAAACTTCAAGAATTATTCCAAATTCAAAGAGATGAAGCAAAGAAAACTAGCGAAGCATTAGAAAAAGAGTTAGCACAAGCTACTGCAGGTCAGATAGTCCAAGATGTAGTAAGTCCTGGTTGGCAACAAATCTTTGAAGAAAGTGGCGTATTTGAAGGGGCAACTGCTGAAAATATTCAAACAATGAAGAATAAACTTGAAGCCTTAAAACTTTATGAAAATGAAGACGTTTTTAATTTAGTAAGTGCTATTAGTGGTTTTTCTAATCTTCCACAAATAGATTTAGATAATCTTAAAAATGAAGTACCTACTTTAGACGAAGTTATTATGGGTGAAGGTGGTTCACAAGTTGAAGCATTAAAAACTATTGATAATGAAATTTTACGTTTAAAGAATTTATTAGGTATAGGTACAACGGCTTCAACCGAAGCTACACAAGCCTTTGAAGAAATTATTTCTTCTTATACAAAACTCCGTGAAACTTTAGTACAAACTGATTTCGCTTATAATGCTTTAGATGATAAACTTGCTATACTTCAAAAAATTCAAGATGAGCGTGAAGAAGAATTAAAGACTGAAGAAAAGTTAAAAGCCGTAGAAGAAGCAAGACTAGCACTTGCAAAAGCACAAAGCCAATATAAGCGTGTTTTAACTGAACAGGGTTGGCAATATGTAAGAGATGATGAGCAAATACAAACGGCAACTGAACAACTTACTAAAGCCATAAAAGACGCTGGTTTAGACGACCTATCTCAAGCAATTAATGGCATAGAAACACTACAAGATATTCTTTCTAGTATGGTAGGGGAAGAAAAGGACGCTATGCTTGCTTATTATAGGGAAGCTAATAATCTTGCAACTTGGCTAGACGCTGACTGGGAAACAAAATTAAAAACGCTTGATAGATTATTATCAAACGCTACGGGTTATAAAGGTTCTTTCACTTCAAATTATTTCAAGAATTATGGAAAATCTACAAAAGCAGGTGATATGTCACCATATATTCCTTCGCATCATATAGGAGGTATAGTAGGTGGAATACATACTAACCCTAATGAACAAATATCAAAACTTTTAAAAGGTGAAGTAGTTTTAACTGAACCACAACAAAAGAAATTATTATCAGTTTATCAAAGTAAAGGTGGTAATATTGCAATAAGTGTAGGCAATATCTCAACCAAAGAAAATAATATAGATTGTGCTAATTTCATTTCTCAAATAAAAGCAATAGGTAATTTACAAGTTAGGACAAAACGATATTAAAAATTAAGGTGAAAAATTAAAATATGCAAGAAAGGGTATAAAATATCTTATGACAGGTTTAAATAATCAAACGGGAAAAGAAATTAGAATGGCTTTAGAACAAGCACTACAAAATGTTTTAAATGAAGCATATTCTTTTCTTCCTTATGATAAAATTTATTATGGTGTAATTACTTCAATAGATAATTCGGGTATTACTTGTACCCTTTCTATTGATAATAAAACATATTCACAAGTCCCTATATTGAATACTATTAAAGAAATTAGTATAGGAATGCGTGTAGTATGTATTTCTCCACAAAATGAGATTAATCAATTATTAGTAATAGGTGTTATTAAAGATAATTTAATTAATTCATCGGAATGGAATATAAAATTTTATGTAAATAATAATTTATATAGTGTAATATCAGTGACAAAAGGGCAAGCAATAAATTCACCTAATGTGGCACAAATTCAAAATTTTAATTGTTGGACAACTACACAAGGTAATTTAAGTACTAAAGTGGTTTTCCCTTATACACCTACTGCAAATATTGCATTATATGCTTATACTAATAATTAATTCTCAATGAAAAAAGAAAGGAGATAAAATAATTTATGGCAATATATCAAAGTCAATATAGTGGCAAACAAATTGATAATGCTGTTGTTGGCATTTTAAATTTAACCAATTATCAACAAGCATTAAAGTCTAACGGTACATTAGACAATACAAAATTAAAATTACTTGCAAACAAATTAGAAGGAGATGTCCCTTCAGCAACTTATGCACAAACTGCTGGTACAGCAACTTCATCTACAACAGCACAAACATCAGTGACTTCAGAGCGTCTGACTATTTTAACAGCACAAGATGAAACAAACTTATTATCACTTATTAGTAGTGCTGATATTGGACGCTTTATAAAATTACAAGCCACTAATAGTTTATATGTAAAAGTAAAAGCAGGTACAAACTTATCTTGCTGTGTACAAATATGTAGTGGTATAGGAGAACCTACGGCTACACTTGCTTCGGGTTTTACTGATAGATATAATGTATCTATTTCTTGCCTAAGTGGCAGTGTATATGCTTTAGATAGTGCTAAAAAGGCAATTTCTCTTACTATAACCCTTCCCACAACGTCTGAAATGCTATTAAGTGAAACAATTACTAGTTTAACCTTTTCTACACTCGCTAGTATAGTGCCTACTTTAACCATTAATGGCGGAACTATTGTATTTAAAGGAGAAGATACAGTAAATGGAACATTCTCACCACAAGCAAATGCAACTTATGAGATTTCTATATGGTATAATGGAAGTCTATGGGTTGGTAGTGTTGTTAAGTGGGCGTAAAAGGAAGTGATAATATATGGATTATACAATTACGTATAGCACCGACGGTGGTATTTTACAAACGGGTGTAGAAAACCCTACAATTAATCAACTTGTTCTCCCTAGCCCATTACCTTGGTGTATAAAATCTGGTTATAAGTTTGTTAAATGGCAAGATAGCGAAGGTAATGCTGTCACTCCTGGGCAAACTCTTACTAGTGATATAGATTTAAACGCTATCTTTCAAGAACAATATCAAATTCCACAACCTTATTTAAACAATAAATTACCTTTTGACGCTTCAACTACGCAAAATGTTTCTTTTAATTTTGCACTATTAGGTATTCCTAAAGAGGCAATAATTAAAGCACAACTAAAAATTGTCGATATAACTACAAGTACACCAGTTAATGTAAATTTAGGGGACGGAATTTTTAATATCCAATATTTTGATTCGTCTTCAAATATTGCTAATTCAGATTATGTAAGTTCAGCATATATCACAATTCCTAATGGTACAGCAATATTCCAAAATAATCATAAATATAACGCTAGTATTGCGTTCATCAATTATAATAATACTATAATGTCTGAATATTCACAACAAATCTTTTTTGAATGTTATGCGACACCTAGCCTAGATTTATATTTAGACGAATCTTATACACAAAAATTAGGTAATTCTTTAACATTAGGTTCTTCTACTCTTACGTTATATCCTAAGTTTGAGAAAAATGATACTAATAGTATTGCTACGCTAGGAAAAATGTGGTTTACTTTATATTATCAAAATAATGTAATTGAACAAACTGGTGAACTTACATCGGACGCTACATCTATCTCTTTCTCTAATTTAACGCCGACTACTTCAAACTATGATTTACATTGGGGTTTTATCACAAGTGACGGGGTAGAAGTATCTAATTATGTTTCATCTATTATTGTGCAATATGACCAAGCTACTTTATCTAACGGACAACTTATTGCTACAAATAATGCTTGTGGTGGTTATATTACTATAAAATCAAATATTTCAGACGAAGATTTAGCAAAGATTAGCACAATGGTTCTAGCACGAAAATCACTTGATAGTGTCCCTACAACCCCTACAAGTGAAATAAAGTTAATGACCATTCCTACTAACAAGAATTTCACTATTATAGACCCTTACAACCAAGCCAATGTGAATTATGAATATATTTTATATCCTTGTGACGCAAATGGTAATTTACTAGAGCCTATTACAACACAAGTATTTAGTTATTTTAAGAATGCTTTTATTTGCGACGCATATACAAGTTTTATGATGACCAACGGTTTATCATATTCAACTTATAATACTAGAAATGCTACGGGAATTTATGAACCTTATGGTGCTATCTATCCTACTGTTGTGACAAATAGTTCTTTACAATATAATTCGGGAGAAATTAAAGTCACCTCTTTAAGCCGTTCAACTACACTAAATATTTATAGTAGTCAAGTAAGTTATTACGACGAAGTGCGAAACCGTACACAACTAAATCAATTCTTAACTAATAAACGCCCTAAAATCTTAAAAGATACTTTAGGTAATATTTGGGTTGTTTTTATTACGAATGATATTGGTAATGCATTTAATAGTAGTATGTTTAATGCGATAAACGACACCACATATTCGTGGGTAGAAATTAGCGATTTAAGCCAAAAAGGGCTAGATAGGTTAGGAATGCTTGGACATTTTGGTTTAGTCTATGCTGATAACACTCAAAATAATTATGCCGATATAACTACGATAGGGAATAAAAATAATATTCATATGTAAAGGAGGTGATTAGTTATGAATATTTCTGAAAATAGATATGAAATTTTTAATCAACCTATTAGAAATAAAAAAATAAGATTAGAAATATATGATTTTAACAATCACCTTTTAGATACTTTGGAAACTTATGTTGTAAGTGGCACAATAAATATTGACGCTGATAATGACTTACGTCGGTCAGGGTCTTTAGAAATAGTTATTCCACCACGTTTTAACTCACCTATTTTTGAGCAAAATATAAAAGATTTTAATTTAACGGTTATAGGGACAGAAGATAAATCTGATATATGGTATAACAGATATTTAAAAATTTATATTGGGCTACAAGATTTTCAAGTACCGATTATTGAAGAAGAAAGTCAGAAATATCAATGGTATAATATGGGTTGTTTCTTATTTGATAGTCCTACTGAAGAATATTCTTCTACGACAAATTCTATCTCTTTTGCTTTGTTAGATAGAATGGCTGAATTTGGTGACCAAAGGCAAGGGGTTATCCCTAGTATTACTACGGAAATTCCAGCCGATACTTATAACCCCAACACTCAAGAATGGACACGTAGAAGTTTTAGAGAAGCCTTAGTCGAGACATTAACTAATATATGTGGCGTTCAAAAATATATTATTGCTCCTATTCCTAGTGAATACGAATTTTTGCCTTATACAATAAAAATTTCAATGGGACAAACTAAATTACAATTACTAACGCAATTTAGAGATATCACTCCTAATTGGGAATTTTTCTTTAATGAAGACGGCGTATTTGTATACCAACCTATTCCTAGTGGTGTGAACTCACCAACTTTCTTATTCCCCGAAAATCAAATTATTAGTAATAATAGTGAAGTAGATTATTCGTCTATTAAAAATCAAATTATTATATATGGTAAAACACACGAAACCACTTTCTTTGCTAAAAGTGCTAGAATAAATAGTACCGAACTTCAACTTGATTTTGATAGTCTCGGTGGTACAAACGGTTTTGATACAAGTAGATTTACTCAATATTCTAAAATAGGTTTTACGTGGACAAACAACAACACAACCACGATATTTGATAATGTTAGTTTATGGACGAATAATTTTACAACTAAATTATTTAGTAGCGAAAATTGGTTAGGAATTTTCCGTTTAACTCCTTATGAAAACAAAGGTGGCAATTATCCTCCTACCACAAGTGAAAGTGTAAACGTTAATTTATCACAAGGAAATTCTTATGTAATCAAGCCTTATTATGGTGTATATGATGAAAACAATGTTTTTGTTTCTAACGATGAAAATTACAGCACATATAGCCCGTCTTTACAATGGTTGGGTAATTTACAAGTACAAGCCGTTAGTGTAAATGACAATATAAGTAGTCCTTTCTATATTAATAAAAGATTAACGGGCGAAAATTATTATGGTGGCATAAGTACCGTAAGTGGTTCAGCCGATTATCATATCATTATCAACGATGTTGACACTTTAGGTGTTGGGCTTACAAGCATAAATTTAGGAACTAAAATTACTTTTATTCCTAGCCATTTAAATACTACATTGTCAAGGCTTGAAGTTCAAAGTCAAGGTGATTCGCTAGACGCAGTGTATAGAAACCCTTTACCATTGACTACTTCACGTACAAGTATTGTCCCACCTAGTGACAACTATTTTGGTGGAGATTATACTATTTGGACAATAGAATTATTATCTATTGGTGGTCAACTTTGTTGGTATATTTTAGGGCAATTAAACGCTATTACAGCCATTTATTCTGACGGAGAATATAATAACATACCTAGTGATTATTCAGCTCAAATTAGGGCTGATTATGAACTTTATTTACACTCTTTCTTACCACAGACAATAACTGTGGGTATGATACCAAATTATTTGTACAATGTAAATTTAAGACTACGTGAACAACCTAAATATGCTTCATTGTACACTAATGTAGGTGAACCATTTTATACACAAGAAGTAGATAGTTCAAGTGAATTTTATGTTGCTGATATTCCTTTAAGCGAAGCTAAACAATACCTAATTAAGAAATTATCTTTTAATTTAGATTCGTCTGGGTCTGCAATGGAAGTCACTGCTATGGAATTATCTATACCTATTGAACAAATAGATATACCTAGCGAAGAATTAACTCTACAAGAAAAGAATATTACAATTACTACTAATACTACAACTGATATAGTAGCCGATAGTGGTTATGACGGTTTGAGTAAAATCACAGTAACAGTAAATGTTCCTAGTCCTGAAACTACTACAATTAGCGTTCCATTAGATATGTCAAATGGAAATCAAATTATTTCTGCTACTGATAATAACTTTACTGAAGTCAAAATATTTAAACCAAATACTTTTATACCGATAAATATTAAAAAAGATGTTACCATTGACGGAATAACAGGTACATTTGCAGGTGATGAAGATTTGCCTACTTATACTGGGGCAATTCGTACATCTACCAAATAACTTATAGAAATTACTAAAATTAATTTTATTTTATTAAAATATTTTTGATTTTACGAAAGCGAAAATCAAATTACTAAAACAAAGAAATGAAAGAAGGAAAATACAAAATGGATTTAGTTGGTCTCTTAAGTGTAATTGCTGGCGTACTTGTTAGTGTCAGCACAATATTAGGCTCTTTTCTAGCCGTATATAAATGGTTAAAGAAAAAAGCTGAAAGTATTATCTCTAATACTTTACATAAAATTTTAGAAGAAAATATTACTCCTAAGATTGAACAGATGGGCTCAAAAATAAATACTTTAGAAGATAAAGTAAATACAAATGAAAAAGACAGACTTCGTTCTCATATAATTAGTTTCTCGGAACAGTTAAGGTCAGGAGTAGTACCGACGGATACGTCCTTTCGGAACATCTTCACAGAACACGAAAAATATAAAGCCTTAGGTGGGAACGGATTCGAGAAGCAATGTATTAAATACATTGAAGAAAAATATTGTGAATATTATAATAAGTAAAAAGTCAATAGAAAAAGTAAATAGAAAGAGGTGAATTTATGTTTGCAAATCTAAATATTGGTCAAATGATAGCAATTGTTTCAGCTATCATAGTAGCTTTAATTATTGGTGTTATATTATTTATAAAATACGGTTGGTTTAGAAAACTTATATATAAACTTGTTGTTAAAGCCGAAGTATTAGTTAAAGAAAATAAACAAGGTCAAGTGAAAAAAGAAATGGTTGTTAACTGGGTACACGAAAAACTTCCAGCAACTTTTCAAATTTTTATTACTAAAGACACAATTTCTAAAGCAATAGATAAAGCTGTTGAGAAAATGAATAAATTTCTTAAAGCACAAGCTGAAAAAGAAGAATAATATTTGCAACTAAAAATGGTTGCAAAATAGTAATGCAACTAAAAATGGTTGCAACTAATTGTAAAAATAAAAAGGTAGTTTAAATACTACCTTTTTTTTGTGCCGTTTTCTATTGTCTTATACATTGTATCACACCATTCTTTATACTCTGATTGCGAGATACCTGCTGGCATTGGTTTTGGACATATTCATATATAAATTGAAAATTATAATCATATGATTTTCTATTTAATGTTTGTGGAATAAGTATACCCATTTTGATACAATCTTGTTCATTAATTGATTTTTTTGTTATTCTTTCGGCATAAGCAATAAACTCTGCGATAGGAATAGCATATGTTTGATTAGTTTTTCTAAAATTAATTACAAACATAGGTTCTACCCCGTCAAAATTATCTGCTTTCATTAAAGACTCTATCTGATGCCATTTAATATTTGCTGAAGTATTTTTCTTTTGTTTTGCTTCTTCTTCCGTTTGGAAACTTACACTAGTTCCTATAACTGACTTTAACTCTAAACAAAATAAATATGGTGATTTATACGCAACGAAGTCATAGGGGTTCTTAGCACTAAACCTAACTTTAGTGCTATCTTTACCAAAAGAAGAAGGAGGGTCTACTAACCTTAAAACATAGAAATCTTCTTTTTCTAAAGACTTGTGAAACTGATGTTCAAATTTTTTTCCTTCATTCATTATTCACTCACATCAGTAGGTATGCCATAACATTTTGCTTGTTCTATAAGTGATGAAAATTGTGAAACTTGCATAGCGTACACATAACATCTACCTAAAAATTCTTCATATGCTTCTTGGTCAAAAAAACAAACGCTAGTAATGATTTCATCGTCAATTTCTGCTAACTTTTTTACAATATTATAAAGATAATTATTTACTAACCTGTATAAAATCGCAAAGTCCTCTAACTGAAAAGTTTCATTTAAAATTAAATTCTGACCTAGTACATCATTTAATATATCTTTAGGACATTGAATTCCGTTTTTTGTTAAAACTTCTACTTTATCTTGTAGCCATACTTGTTTTTTATTTCTCGCCCAATATTCTACATTATCTAGCAAATTAATAATAGAAATAATTAAATCACGGTGGCAAAACAAAATATCTTTTTTAATACGTTTGATATTTCGCTTTTGTGTTCTTTCTTCTTTTTTCGCAATAAATTTTGCTTTTAATTTTTTAAACATTTTCTTCTCTCCTTTGGAATACTATATGGTAATTAATTTTGAAAAATTTCGTATGCGAACCAAAATCTATAACTAGGTTGCCATTTGCGTCTACCCATTGTCTATAATAATGTGGTGTAAAATGTAAAGCGTCTTTACAATACGTGCCTATAAACTCCCACATATTCTCTAAATAACAGAAGAAACCTAAAGAAATTAGTTCTTCACCATTATCTAAAAATAATTCAAATTTCTCTTGCTTATTTTTCGCCATTTGTTATTGTCTCACTTAAATCTACTATTTGTTTGCCCGTCACATAAGGTAATTTATGGCAAATAGTGTTTAATAATTCTTCGGCTTCTTGTGGTGTGTTTAAATGTGCAACATAAGTTTTAACGCCATTTTGAATGGTATATAGATTACTATCTTCTACGGCTAAATAATTAGCTTCAATAAATGCTTTTTTATTTTGTGTTATTAAATACATAAAATAATTCCTCCTTACTTTTAAAAATCTTGTATAATTTTAACGACGAAGTTCAGTGATAAGACTTGAAAAAGTAATACATTCGTCGTAATATTCAAGCATATCTTCGCCTTCCATATTTAACTCTTTCTCTAAAACATATTTGCCGTCATTCCCTAATATTATAACATCATTACAATCTAAATCTAATTGCTGATATAAATTATTTTCTAAATATGATTCACCATTACACCACGTTTTGCCTGAATAATAAAATAATTGACATAATTGTGTATATTCATCTTCTCCGTGACAAATTACTCCTATTGATTTTTCACTAGAAAATAATTTTGTTTCTATTAATTGAACTAATATTTGTTTTGCGTTTCTACCCATTATATAGAACATTATTCTTCTTCCTCCCACGTAATATATAATAAAGAAATAAAAGTTAATATACCAGATATACTTATAATTTTTGCAAAGGTAAAATATGCTAATATAACAACTTCATACATTGTGCTTTTATAAAATGAAAAGTGCAAAAATGCTCCTATACAAAGTGCCATTGTAAATAAAACACATATAGCACTTGCAATAATTAGAAAATATTGCGAACTTACGCAGTCCAACCATTTACTAGCCAACTTTAATAATATATTCTTTTTCTTTTTCATTTTTCTTCCTTTCTACATTTTTTTTACTTTTAAAGATAAAGGGTAAAATTCACTACTTTTGCGTGTATTTTTGCGTGTATTTTCAGCGATTTTAGATACGCATTTTAATACCCCTTATAATTAGTTAAGTTGCTTACAAAAATGCGAATTTACCCCCTAAATAAGTCTTAAAATGTGATTTAGTATTCGTCTACACTTTCGTCCTCGTATTCATTATCGGTAGAATGGCTATAAAGGTCGTCGTCTAGGTCATACTTACCACTTAAGATTAAAGGCAAGAAAGTTTGTTTAGTACTAACTCGGTTAGTATGAGTAGCAAAATCTAACGCTTTTTTGTCAGCTACTAACACACATTTCTTCTTTGAGCGAGTAATTGCTGTGTAAACCCATTGTTTACATAATAGAGTATAAGCCGAGTAATCTATACCCACTATTACAGTATCAATTTCGCTACCTTGAAATTTATGGCAAGTAATAGCGTAAGCAAGTTGTAGATTATTAAACATTGCTTTTTTATAAATTACTTTGCCAACTTCATTACCATAGTTGTAAGTGTAGTCTACAATAATTATATTATCTTCTGTATCTACTTTGTCAATAATGCCAATATATCCATTAAATACAGCAACCGTATCACCGTTAGTATTTTCACAATTATAATTATTAACTACATTAATAACTTTATCACCTTCTCTAAAGACTTTTGATTTATCATTAGCATAAGGGCAAATTTCATTTATATTAGGCGAAGCAGGATTATAATAATCTTGAACACGTTTATTAATTTTATCTACTGATAAATTACCACGCTCTTTCATAGGAACGATAACTTGAATTTTATGAATGTCTTTTAAACGACTATATTCTTGTTTAAAAAATTCTATAACACTTTCATTAGTAGTTTGATTATCTAGGGCTAAAATAAAATCTTGAAGTTTACCACGACAATAAATATGCCCGTCCATACAACCATTAGTAATACTTTCTCCGTCTTTAACTTTAAAACTTTCAGTAATGATACCACTTTCTTGTGCTTGTCTATGAATTTTGTTTAAGATTTGAACGGGAATAACCTTACTGTCAATTAAATCTTTAAGTAAATTTAAACTACCAATACTTTCTAATTGGTTGTGGTCGCCCACTAAAATAAGTTTAGAACCCGTAGGAATTGCTTGAATTAAAGAATAAAATAATTGTCCCCCTATCATAGATATTTCATCTACTATAATTATATCATAATTAAGTTGATTATTTCTATTGTGCATAAATTTTTTATTTTCATTTACACCAAGTAATCTATGAATGGTTGAGCCTTCAAGACCAGTAATTTCGCTTAAACGTGAAGCAGCACGTCCAGCCAAAGCAACTTGTGCAATACTTTTACCTTTAAATGCACGAGTTAAAACTTCAACAGTTGAACTTTTGCCCGTACCAGACGCACCAGTAATAACACCTACATTACTATATTCAAATATCTTTGCCCCGTTTATTTGTTCATCGGTTAATGTCCAGCCTCTTTCATTCTCAATCTCTTGTACTACTTCTTCAATAGGGTAAGTAGGGTTTTGAACATCTCCGTCTAGTAAACGAATAAGCTCTTTTGCTATTTTTCGTTCAAGATTAAAGTAAGAAAGCAAAAAGACTTTATTATTTACTTCGTCAAAATATATAGTGTCGTCTTCTTTAAGTTGTATAATGGCTTCTTTTAAAGAATTATAAATTTCTTCTTTATGTTCGCTAAATTCAGTTGGCGTGAATAGTTTTAGCACTCCTTCAGTAATTACACTAGGTACTACCCACGAATTACCACTTTCGGCTTGATTTTCTAAAAAGTAAACAATATACCCAGCAATTCTTTTAGGACTAAAAACTGATATTCCTACCTTTATTCCTATTTCGTCAGCTTTTACCCAGCCAATTCCTTTTACGTCTTTTATTATTTGGTAAGGGTTATTTTGTAAAATTTCTTTTAACTTACTTAAATTTTTATAACGGGTTAATAATTTTTGAATTAAATTGGCTGTTAAATTATATTGCCCAAGTTCGCTATATGCTTGCTCGTATTGTATATTTTCTTCGTATTTTTTTATAATTTTTTTTGCCGTAATTTCTTTGATTCCTTTTACCTTACACAAAGCGTCAATATCTTTCTTTTTAATATATTCTAACGGATTATCATAAGTGGCATATAAAAGTTGCACTTGCATAGGTGTTAAAATATAAGAAAGAAAGTTTCGCACAGTGCAGTTGTCGTCAGTAAGTAAAGGTTGCATATACACAATTTGGTATTGCAAACCATAAGTAGGGTGATTAACTTCGTTTGCAATTAAAGAATAAGTTGTATTATTTTCACGTTTGGTAAAGTCAATTTTAGGGAGTTCCCCCGTCACACAAATATCTTTTTTATTTTCCTTGTCCCAACAACGCAGAATTCCCCACGTCCCCTCACTCACCTTTTGTACTCTAGGGTATTGAATAGTTGTAATACTTACTGTCGTTTTAATAGTTTTCTTTGTTTCTAATTGCACGCATAATTCACCCTTTCTAATTTAATTGTTAATAGTATAAACTTTCCTAATTTGGCATACACTTATTGGCGAATTAAACATAAAGTTTTGTTCTATCCAATAATTAAGTGCTGGTAAACTATCTATTGTAATAGTTTTTTGAGTACCTTGAGTGTAATCTACATATACGACTTGGTATGTTGGAAAAAGATATGTAGCATTACTATCATAGTGTAAGTTCTCTGTGTATTCATTATAATCGTTTTTAGTTTGTTCTTCACGTACGTCTTCACTTTCATTCATTACTTCTTTTCCTCTTCTTTTTCGGCTTTTAACTCTTCGGCGAGTTTAGTCATACGAGGCAATTGCTCATCTATAATTTCGCCTTGGTTAATAATTTGAGCATCTTTTAAAGCCTCTACCTCTTCACGTGTACGTAAAAATAAAACAATTTGACCTTTTGCTACATCATCAACTGAATGTGGAGCGAAAGTATTAATATTTTCTTCAATCGCTTTTGCAAAAATTGTAGATAAATGTTGTTTATGTTTAGGCTTTAAATAAAATTCAAACTCATCTGTTTGCTCATTGAACTTAACATCATATCTTGTATAAGTATCAATTAAAATACGTCTAATTGCTTCCTTATCTTCTATGTTTATTACAAGGTCAATGCCATCTTCTAAATTTTCTTTTATATATTCACGAATTTCAGCGTCGCCTTTTTTATCTTTTTTTGCTTCTTCTAACTTTTCATAATATAAATTGTCAATATAATCTTGAAGACCTATTAACTTATAAAAATGTTGGATACTCGCAAGTTGTTTTATAGTATTTAATTCAAACTTAAATTCTTTTTGTTCCATAACTAATTCCTCTTTCTTTTTTATTTTTTCTTTTCTTTAACTAAAGGAGTATAATAAGTTTTCCAATTAATTAATACATTTTTATATTCATTTGGTACAACGAAGTATTTTGGCTCGTCACCACCTTCAACATAATTAGAATTGAATCTATACTTCGGTTTTAATTTGTCCATCAAAAGTTGAAAAATTGTTCCTTTAGATAAAGGTTCTTCAAGTAATTTATATGTTTCACCACACGTATAGACTTTAAGCGATTTGTCTGATAAATCTTGTACGGTGATAGACATTATTCCTGATTTGGTTTTCCTAGCGTCAAGCACAACATAAAAATTTTTAAATTGCGAATTGACATAAGAAATACTTCCATAATATTCAAGTTCAGCATTTAATCTCTCCCCTAAATTTAAGTGTTCGTTAGGTAAAATCGCCCACATATCACGTATAAACCTATCATTATCAAAACCACTATAAGTTTTTGCTGTGACTTTGCTGCAATAACCTTTAATTAAGTCGCTAGAGATATTATATTTCTCATTCAAGGTAGTCAACTTGGCAAGTGTAAATGATTTTGCTGTACCGAATTCAACGAATATTTGTATCATATTAACTATCTTTTGTGTTTTACCATACTTCCTAAAGTAATTAAGTTGAGCAAGAATAAGAGCCTTTGCTTTACCTATGGTTTGAATTATTAAAGGAAGAAGCTCAAGAAAACTAGCGTTAAGATGTTCTTCATATAATTGAAAAAGTTTAGAGCCGTCTTCTTCACCAAAGCCTTTCAACGAACTTAACCCTTTATAAATAATACGTTCGTTATTTTCAACACCAATGGCATATTTATCTTTTAACTTACCAAACTCAATATCATAAATTTTAATACCAAATTCATTAGCGAGTTGCGTTCCGTCTTTAATATCGTCATTATTTGCTGCACAATTTAGATATGCTGTCACAAATTCATAAGGGTAATAATATCTTAAGTAAGCACAAATATAAGTTAACATACTATATGCTTGAGCGTGATTATAATTGAATTGGTAAGACGCAGAGTCTTCAATAATTTTTAAGAAAGTTTTTGCTTCTTCTTCTGCAACCTCTCTTGGCTTGTTAGACTTGCGACAATAGCCTTCCAAGATTTTTGGCAACCATTCAGCAATTTTATCTTCTTTTTTAGCACAAATATAACGTCTAACAGTGTCAGCGTCGCCCCCACTAAAACCACAAATTTGTTGTAAAAAAGCAATACAGTCTTCTTGATAAAGGAGATACCCATAATTATTTTTTAAGAGTTCGTCTATCATAGGCGAAGGGTTTTTATACCATTCTTTTGCAAATAGTTTATCTCTAAAACTTGCTCCCGAAGGACGTATTGCAGCCGTCACAAGGTCAATATCACTAATAGAATGTGGCTCAAACTTTTTCAACGAACTAAAAGCAAAGTCACCATTCATTTGAAAAAGACCAACGGGACTATCTAACATATGTTTCCATACTTCTTCATCATTCCAATTAAGCGTTTTAGAATTAGGAAAAGGAATATTTGCCAAATCACAGGTTTGTTGAATAATAGAGATATTCACTAGACTAAGTAAATCGTACTTAAGGATTCCGAGTTCGTGACTTTCGTCCATATTCAAATTAATAATATGTTTGTTTTCTCCTTTGTCATTTGCCCACACAATACCATAATTATCCATAATTGTCCAAGGGCAAATTAAAATTCCAGCAGGGTGAATACTTCTTGAAATAGATATATTAACAAGACCGTCAAAATAATAAAACAATCTTTCGTATTTTTCTCTAACTACCTGTTTATTTTCACTTTCGTCAGCGTCATATTCATCTTTAATTCTTGCTACTTCGTCTAAAGAATAATCTAGCACTTTACCAATAATATCTATTGTTCCACGGTCAGCAACTGTTCCAATAGATAAAACAAATGCTGTGTGTTCAAGTCCAAAACTATCTATAATATGTTTATAAATGCGAGGCTTATCTTCATCTCTAACATCAATATCTATATCTGCTAACACTTTTCTATTTTCATTAGCAAACCTAGAAAAGATAGTATGCCATTCTATACTATCAACGTCCGTAATACCTAATATATAAGCAATTAAAGAACCACTTACTGACCCACGTCCTAAACCTACGGGAAGATTATTGCTTTTACACCAACCAATTAAATTAGACATAAACAACATAAAACTTAACATATCTAACTTCTTAAATACTTCATATTCCTCTTTTATGCGACTTAAATATTCTTGTTTTTTATCTTGTGGAATATAACCAAGTTTTAATTTTTCATTAAACATTGCAAATAATTTTCCTAAAAAATCTTCTTCTATATGGTCGCTTATATGTGGGTATTTAAAAGAAGTATCTAATGTAAATTCTTCTACACTATCAGCCATTACATTAGTATTTTCAATGGCTTCTAAATATTCTTCTTCGGTTAATGCTTTTTGATTTTTAAAACATTCAACTAATTCTTCATAACTTTTATAGTTAAGGTCAAAAGTATCTTCATCACCATAACTTTGACCTTTATACTTCATAAGAATTTTACGACACGCAGATTTATATTCATTTAAGTTATGTGTGTCCGTTCCCGCAATTAAAGGTTTGTTATATTTTTTCGCAAGGTCAGCAAGCCAACGGTTATACTCTTTTTGTTCTTGCGAATATACGTGAGGTTGAACTTCATAATAATCATATGCATAACATAATTTTTCAAATGTTTCGCACGGAATTTCTTCAAATGCAGTTTTTCTTACTCTATTTAAAGGACTTGCTAAACACGCAGAAATTTTTATTACGTTATTACTTAAAGCAAAAAATTCGTCAAAAGTAATTCGTGAATTATAATAAAAGTGTTCACTATCACTAGCCTTACTCATAGCAAGGTTAATTTCTTTAACACCTTCATAATTTTTAGCAAGTAAGATAGTATGGAAATTATCACGTATCTTACTACCGTTATTATCTCTTTTATCTTGTGTTAAATAACATTCAACTCCGTGTATGTATTTAACGCCCATTTGGTCGCATATTTGCTTTTTTGACACCCAATTGAATAAATTACCGTGTTCGGTAAAAGCAATGGCTTTTTGCCCCAATTTTACGGCTAATTCGACGTAATCTTTTGCTTTAGTACAACTATCTAGCAAAGAAAGGTCAGTGTGCAAATGATAACATACATAATTCTTATTTATTTCAGTCATATAGCTATGTCCTCATAAGTAAAGTCGTCGTGAATACCAATAATCACAGTACCACTTTCTTTTAAATAATTTAATTTATTCGTAATATTTTCAACCATAGTTTGAAAAGTATTTGCAATAACTTGGTTGCCTAGCGTTCTATCGGCAAAAGATTTAGCTTTTAGGAAAGTTAAATTATTATCTACCATACATTGTATAATTGTGCCTTGCTTGTTTGTAGTAATGCCTATTACTAATGAAGTTTCAAAATCACCAATATCATATGGAGTATAATTATATTGCCAACATTGCACATCTCTAATAAGAATTTTATCTATATCTTGACGACCGTGAATTGTATGTTCTAAAGACCGTGGTGTAGTGTGCGTTTTATAGCGTGATTTAAGAGTAAACTGTTTGTCATTTAATACGCTATTTCTTATTTTTGCTATTTCAGTAAATAATTCACTTATAGTTATTGAATTCACCATTTTCTTACTCCTTTCTTTTACAATATTTTACACTAATAGTATACTATATTTTTAATTTTTTAGCACTCATAATACATAAATATTTGACATATAAATATTTTACTCAATAAGTGTTTAATAAAAGTAGCGAGTAATTATATATAACTACTCGCTTGTCTTACTTCCCCAAAGTTTTGAAAATGCTGAACCACCTACAATTTCTGGGTTTTCTTGCCCTTCTTCTTCTCGAGCCTTAACTTTTGCTAAATATTCTTGATAAGGTTTGTGAAGTTTGGGGGAATAGCCTGATAAATTCTCTAGTCGGTATACATCTTCATAGCTCACATCTTGCCACCATAAAGACTCATCTTTCGTACGTTCGTATTCTTCTTCACGCATTTCAATTTCTTTAATAGTGTCAATTATGAAACCTTCTAGTAAACTTGCTTCTTGTTCATTAAATTCAATAGGCAAAATACAATTAGAGAATGTAAATCTATCTTGAATTTCTTGTGGTAAAACGCTCATAGAATTTGTAGTTGCAAATTCAACAAGAATTTCGTATGCGTCGTCCTCGGTATAACCTAGTTCTTTAAGCATACTCTTAACTACGGCTTGAAGACCGCCCGTAAGTTT
>ULJR01007608.1_pt1 | contig 26652 bp, 27 predicted proteins | sample 1950951 | NCBI WGS metagenome assembly ULJR01 (sample SAMEA4835480, study PRJEB28245) | human gut metagenome | biome: gut microbiome; material: fecal sample | place: Denmark | collected 2008
GTAGTATAAATCATGAAAAGTTTAGGTTTAAAAAGATTATGCAGAAATCTAATAGAGCAAAGACAGTCATCACTCTATTGGATGGAATCATCAAATATGGTGCAGCCATAATCTTGATATTCTTAGTCTTGGATGCCTTCGGATTCAATTCAAAAGCAATTTGGGAATCAGTCGGAATCATAACTCTTATCGTAGGTTTAGGTGCTCAGTCTTTGATAGCCGATATTATCGCTGGTGTGTTCATAATTTTCGAAAATGAATACAATGTCGGTGAAATAGTAACTATTGATGACTTTAGAGGAACTGTCACTGAAATTGGAATCAGAGCTACAAAGATTACTGACTGTGCTGGAAACATAAAGATAATAAATAATTCAGATATAAAGAATGTCGTAAATTTATCAAGAGTTGTCTTTGGCAGTAGTGGATTGTGAATTCTCTTATCATGTACCTCTTGAAAAAGTTGAGAAGCTTCTAAAGGATAATCTTCCAAAGTTTAAAGAAAAGATTCCTGCAATTGTCGAAGGCCCATTTTATAAGGGTGTATCTGCTTATGAAGATAGCAATATAGCTGTAAAACTTGTAGCAAAATGTCAGGAAGAAGATCGTTATCAAGTCCAAAGGGACTTGATGAGAGAATATCGTCAATTGTTCCTTGAAAATGGATTTGATCTCGACTATGAACAAATCATCATCAATCAACCTTCCACAAATTCATATTCTGTCGATGAAGATACAAAGAAAGAAGCAGAAGATTTTGTTAAAGAGCAAAAAGATGCTTCTCAAGGAATTGAAGAGCAACAAAAAGACTAAAAGATATCTTGCTTGTTTCCTTTAAGTAATTGTTTTGATAATAAAGGAGGTGATTTACCTCTTTTTTTATATGCTGCTATTGCTTAGTTTTAAAAAGTAAATGAACCCATCTTTGAATTTTTTTATTTCTTCTGGATTATCTTTCCAATCATCTAATAACTGAATTATAAATTTTTATCATTAATATCCTTACTATCCTTGGTATGGGTGGGGTCCCTTATATCACTGATTGAAATGTTGTTATTTTAAACAACATCCTTTTTTTAGTCATAATAATTTAGATTAGAAATAATATGCTACAGATGCCTTGGCAAGTAAGACAAAAGTGTGAACTGCTCCAATATTAAGCTTTTTGAAAAACAGTTAGATGAGATCTATCATGCGGCAGTACTTCAACTTTTAGTACTTTATAAAGAAGAGCTTGTTGACTATTTCAATATAATGATTCCAAAAGCTATAGACGGCAAGCGCAAGTCGAATAAAGTTATAAAATTGTTAGCCAATATGGACACTTTTGCTCAAAGTGATTATGAGTATGATTCTCTCCACACCCTTATAAAGAAGATAGTTGTTTTCCCTGAAAAAGCACTTGAATTCACTATGCTTGATGAGAGCATCATTAAGATAACAATACCAAGATACAGACTCGTTGACCATTACGGACGAAAGAAAACCTCAGGCAGCTAACACCTGAGGTTCTTTTTTTACTATTTCTTTATTTCCCAATGTCCACCTTTATCAGGTCCCACTCTTACTATTTTTTCACTAGACTCAATAACCCTTGCAACTGTTCTTCTAGTTTTTCCAATGATTTTGGAAAGTTCAGTGGTAGAAATGTTTGGATTTTTTCTGATGGCAGAAATTATTTTTTCTTCATCTGTCATGCTTTTTTCTGTGACATTTTCTGTGACATCTGGTTTTAAATAGCTATTCAAATCATAACTAAATGGAATTGTCACTCTTAGGAAATTATCCAAGAAAGTAAATGCTTCCTTTCCATATCTATCTACAATCATAGAAACACCATGACCTGTTTGTTCTATAAGGCCAAGTTTAATAAATATCTTAGCCAAGGATTCATTTACTGGCTTACTGATTCCACCAAAGAAATCGTCCTTGGTCATATTTGATGGCAATCCGCCTGTAGATATGATTTCAAGCCTATTGTTGAAGATATAAATTGCAGGAGGCGTTCCATCCACCCAATCGTTGTGAAGGCAGGCATTGTACCAAGCTTCTCTGAATGCGCCTTTATCAAAAAGAGGTACATCTTCTCTATATCCGTTCTCATGGAAGACAGTCTTTGTTTGATTCACAACCTCCGCAGAAAGCCATCAAAATCTAGAATTCATCGTATATTCAACATAAAAAAAAATACAAGACGTCACTGCCGATGGCCGGAAAATAAGGGTTAAAGTATATTCGTGCTTTTGATAGTCAGTTCGTGCTTTTGATAAATTACCTGCTTTTAAAACAGACAAAGAAAAAAGGGCTACTTCACCCAAAATTAAGCAATTTATGCCTAAAATAAGCGAAATAACCCTATAAGATGAAAAAAGGACTGATATTTTTGGTATCAATCCTGTTGTTTCAATTTGGTGGAGCTGACGAGAGTCGAACTCGCTACCCTCTGCGTGCAAAGCAGATGCTCTCCCAGTTGAGCTACAGCCCCATTTGTCGACGGCTATGTATTATATCAAATCTTTTTAAAAAGAAAAGAGTTATTTTTATAAAAGTAAAGAATATAGGTTTATGAGGTCTTCGCCTTCAAATTTTAAGCAGAGATTTAAGGCTTCTTTTAAATCCATCCACTTCAAAGAAGTGGATTCACCATCTGTTATCTTTTCTTTTTGTCCTTTGGTCGGATATGCTAAATAGGCAAATACTATGGTGTGTGCTTTATCTCCGTTAGGCCAGGAGAAGTTGAATCTTTCTATAAAGCCCAAGTTTTTAACGATATGTACATCTAAGCCTGTCTCTTCTTTAGCTTCTCTAAGAGCTGTTTGTTCAATTGTTTCGTCTAATTCCTGGCATCCACCAGGAAAAGCATGCATCCCATTGTCTGTTCTTGTCTCTACCAAGACTTTTCCATCTTCTCTTTGAATCAAGATCGAGGCACAGGTTATAAAAATCCTTTCGTGACCGACCTTGCTTCTTATAAATTTGATGTAATCCATATTTACATCCTCACTTTCATGAAGACATTCTTTAAGTTTTCATCACTTTTTATCTTATAAGGAACATAGTCTTCAGTATATCCTTGCCAATATCCATTTTTATCCTTAGATTCAAAAAGAACTGTTCTCTCCTGTCCTTTTATAGATTCCTTGTATTTCTCAGCTTCTTCGTTTGACAATGCTATTAATCTTTTTGCTCTATCATGAGCTATATTTCCATTTATTTGATTCTTCATCTTTCCTGCTGGTGTGAATGGACGAGGAGAATAAGGAAAGACATGAATCTTCATAAATTCGACTTCTTTGCATATGTCATATGTGTTTTGGAAATCTTCCTCGGATTCACCAGGGAATCCCACGATTACATCAGTAGATAAGGCTAGGTTAGGGATTTTTTCCTTTAATCTTCTCACAGTGTTCATATATAACTTTGAATCGTATCTTCTTCTCATAGCTTTGAGGATTTGATCACTTCCGGATTGCAAAGGAAGATGGATATGTGGAACAATTGATTTGGAGTTTTTCATGAATTCCAGGAATTCATCACTTACTCTGGTCGGCTCTATGGAAGATATTCTAACTCTACAATCAGTTCCACAGATATCATCTATGTCTTTTAACAATTCGACAAAGTTATATGTCGGATTGTCGGGATCGACATAACAATCCGTGTCGATTCCAGTGATGACTATTTCATGGAAGTTGTTTCTTACTAATGTTTGTACTTCCCTAAGTATAGATACTCTATTTCTGCATCTAGATTTTCCTCTCACGAAGGGAATGACGCAAAAAGTACAAAATCCATCGCATCCATCCTGAACTTTGACATAGGCCCTACTTTCGGTGTAGAAATTTTGAATTATCAAAGGCTCATAGAAGAAGGTTCTAGTATTCTTTGCTATTTGGAAATAGTGAAAGTCAGGATCAGATACAGCTTTTTCTATATTTGCTGGTATGTCTATTCTTCCTTCAGTTCCCACCACTATTTTTATTTGAGGAATTTCCTTGAACTTAGAATATGATAGTTGTGAGAAACAGCCCATTATGACCAGCGTTGCATTAGGATGATCTCTGACTATGTCATGGATTCTCGTAAGACATTTTCTTTCGGCTGTAGCTGTTACTGCACAAGTATTTAAAACATATATGGCTGGATTTTCTTCCGTGTGTATATAACCCATCCTTTCCAATGCTTCTCTCACAGCTTCAGTTTCATAGAAATTGACTTTGCATCCGAAAGTTATCGTTTTAAATGTCTTTTTGGTCATCTTTATCATCTTCTTCCTCTATTTCTTTCTTTATTTCCTTTTCAGCTTTTTCCAAGGCTTTGTTTTCTTTTCTTTGTGCCTTTATTTCTTCTTGTTTCAAGTAGCTATACAATTTAAAAGATATGAAACCCAAAGAAAATAATGAATCTATGAATTTTATTTTATCGAATGAATAATAAGTCTCTACTAATTGCCTTATTCTATCAAGAAGATGCTTTCTATTTTGAATCTCTAAGAATTGGTCGAAATATGGGATTGCTCTTTCCAAGGTGCCCTGATCAGTTACTATATAGATTGTGTCGACTTCTAAGTCGACAAAGGCCATAGAATCGCCCATTGGGCTTTTCATGACTGGAATCCAATTCGTAAACATCGAATCGAACAATCTATATCCATACTTTTCAAATGGGTTCTCATAGAATGATGAAAATGTCTTTTGAGTTCTTAATGCTCTATAAGGAAGATCAGCTAAAGATTTTGTATCTATGACATAATGTTTGTTTATAGTCTTAGAAAAGAAAGGCAAAGCAATGTAATCATCGCCATTTTTCATATAAGTCAAATGCTTTAAGTAGGATGGCAATGTAGTCAATCCTGTCTTCTTAGCTAAAGAAGCTTTGTTTTCCAAGAATTTCTTGTTCATCAAACCTTTGATTATTATGTTTGCTTGAATTACTTCAAAATTAGTTCTAGCTTCTTGGTAGTGATGAGTCTCTTGATATAGTGCTAAATAATTAGAATGAAGATCGAAGAATCTTTTAGCTCTGGTGTCTTCGATGTGCTTTGGAATGGCGTAAAACAAATAATTGAATAGATTGAACTTCATTAAAGAACACCCCTTATTTAGGTTTCTATTCTATCACGCTTATTTACAAGTTTTTCCTATTTTTTGCTTTTGAAATAATCCATCACTAATTTCTATAAGAAAAACAGGAGGTCAAATTGATGAAAAAGACTAAAGCTTTACTTAAGATGGAAGAACAAGCACAAGAAACATTGCTCGATAATAAGAATTTGGGTTCATGTGCTTGTATCTCAGTAAGAAGGGATTATGGAAATCCCTCATTGCTATCTGTGTTTTTACTTTTGAACATAGCTGTATTGGAGCATAACCCATTTGCATATAAGGATTTGTCCAAAACTTTTTCTTTGATTGGAATGCAGAATATTTCTTTGTTTTTAACTAAGTTTGAAGAGACTAAGAGGATAGGTGCCTAACAATACTTTTACTTAGTATGTGGTCTATGTTGTAAAATAGAAGTGTGGATCTATTATATTCATTTTCAGTTCATGACATTGTGGATTCTATACTCAGGCAAGGGAGTATAGATACTAGAATCTTCAATTCGGAAACTATGCAAGAAGGCACTAGAATGCATAAGAAGATTCAAGATTCTTCTGGAGGAAACTATATTCCAGAAGTTCCTTTGGAGACCACATTTGATAATGGTGATATCGTTCTTGATATTCAAGGCAGAGCTGACGGCATAATTCATAACATTGACGGTTCCTTAACAGTTGATGAAATAAAAACCACTGTCGAAGATTTGGAGAAGTTCAAGGACGAAAATATAGTTTGGCATCAAGGTCAGGCAAAAATGTATGCGTGGATGATTCTTAGAAACAGCAACAGTCATACTAAATCGATAAAAGTTCGTGTCTCTTACTATAAGCAAGGCCATATCAAGGATAAACTTATAGTGGAAGAAGATTTTACATTTGATGAATTAGATAGGTTTGCCAACGATTTAATTCATGAATTTATAGCTAGACTCAAAGAGAAAGGTCAACACAACTTGTCTAGAAACAAATCCATCGATTTCCTAGAGTTCCCATATAAAGAATATAGGCCTGGTCAGCAAGACTTGATAGCTTTTTCTGATCGAATTTTTTTAGAAGAATCAAAAGGTTATGTCGAAGCACCTACAGGAATAGGAAAGACTGTCTGTGTTTTATATCCTTTCATAAAAAACTTTAAGGAAGGAAAGACTTCTAAAATATTCTATTTGACTTCTAAGAACTCCATAAAGAGACAAGCATTGAAGACTGTTGATGCTTTGGTAAAGGAAGGTGCCGATTTAAGATGTGTTGCCATTACGGCAAAAGAGACTATTTGCATGAATGATGAGGGTTTCAAAAAACACTGCAACCCTGATGAATGTCCTTTTGCCAAGGATTATTATTCAAAGATATACAAAGTCATAAGGCAAGCTTTGAGTGAGAAAAAAATCTTTGATGAAGATGATATCAAAGAAATAGCTATGAAGAATACGATTTGTCCTTTCCAGTTGTCGTTGGATTTAGCCGTCAATTCCGACATTTGCATTTACGACTATAACTACGTCTTTGATCCTGTAGTTGGCAATCCAGAAATTATGGATTCGAATTTACCTTTACCTTATACTTTGTTAGTCGATGAAGCTCATAATCTTCCTTCTAGAGCTAGAGAAATGTATTCTGCTAGGTTGGATAGAGAATTCTTTATGAATGTTTATACTGAATTGACTGGAAGAAAGACTTCAAAGTTAAAATCAGCCATAGTCGATATCATAGGTTGGTTTGATATGCGAAAATCTGATAAGGATATCGAGATATTGAACGAAGTTCCTGATGATTTCATCACTTTATTGAAAGGATTCCAGGAAGAAGGTTTGAATTTGGAAAAGAAGCCTGATGCCAAATATCCAGATAGCTATGTCTCATTGAAATCAGCTGTTAAAGGTTTTCTTAAATTACCTTTGAAAGGAAAGGAAAACTATTCTTACGATATAACCTATTACAATGGGAAAGCCGATGCTATTCATATATTCTGCTTGGATGCTTCGGAATATATCAAAGATATCAGCGATAGATTCAATGCCACTTTATTCTTCTCCGCTACTTTGTCTCCGGTAGATTATTACATCAGTCTGTTGGGTGGTACAAAAGATGACGAAGTGAACAAGTTACTAAATCTCCCATCTCCTTTTGAAAGAAGGAATAGATTGGTTATGGTAGATTCTATTCCATCTCTTCGTTATGCCGATAGGAACATCTCGTTTCCTAGAGTGCTGAATTCTATTTATCAGATGGTCAGAGAAAAGAACGGAAACTATTTTCTTTATTTTCCATCGTATGAATATATGCTGATGGCTTATGAGAGGTTTGAAGGATTAGGTGAATTTGTTTGTATCAAGCAAGAACGAAACATGACGCCTAGTGAAAGAATTAGATTTTTAGATGAATTTGAGGAAGATCCCTTGAGAACTCATCTAGGATTCTTAGTCCTAGGTGGCGTATTTGGAGAAGGTATAGAATTAAAGCCCCATGCCTTGAATGGAGTTGTTATAGTATCTACTGGTATTCCTGGTATAGGATATGACAATGATAGATTGAAACAATATTATGCAGGTAAGGGATTGAACGGATTTGAATATGCCTATACCTATCCAGGATTCAACAAAGTAATACAAGCTGCAGGAAGAGTGATAAGGAATGTAGATGATAAGGGTGTTATACTCTTTATAGATAGGCGATTTGGTCATTCTAACTATAAGAAACTACTCGATGAAGTCTATCCTGATAGAATATATGTAAGTTCTCCACAAGAAGTTAGAGAAGAGACAATGAAGTTTTGGAAAGAGAGGAGCTGAATATGGATTACCCACAAGATCACATCAGAAATTTTGCTATCACTGCTCATATAGATCATGGAAAGACTACACTTTCAGATCGTATTTTGGAGATGACTGGAGCAGTTCAAGAAAGAGAATTGTCCACCCAAATGCTAGATGATCTTCCTTTGGAGCAAAGACGTGGAATCACAGTCAAGTTGAACGCAGTTAACTTGGATTACAAAGCTAAGAACGGGGAGCATTATTTGTTCAACCTCATCGATACTCCGGGACATGTCGATTTCACTTATGAAGTTTCACGCTCTCTTTCTTGTTGTGAAGGGGCAATTTTATTGGTTGACGCTACTCAAGGAGTTCAGGCTCAAACTTTGGCTAATGCCTATTTGGCATTGGATGATAATTTGAAGCTGCTTCCAGTTATCAACAAAGTAGATTTGGCAACTGCTGATCCTGAGATGTGCAAAGAGGATTTGATCGAGACTTTGAATATAGATCCTGATGATTGCATGATGGTTTCCGCTAAAACTGGTCTTGGTGTTGGAGACTTGTTAGAAGCGATAGTCAAGAGACTTCCTGCACCCAAAGGTGATAGAAATAAACCCTTGAAGGCAATGATATTCGATTCCAAATTTGATCCTTATCGTGGAGTTGTTATCCTTTTAAAGATTGAGGAAGGCACTGTTAAACTTGGCGATAGGGTTAAGATGATGTCAAATCCAGATGAGACTTATGTTGTTCAAGAACTAGGCTTTAGAACACCTAAGGAACAAAAGAGAAATGTTCTTTCGGCAGGAGAGGTCGGATATCTTTGTGCTCAGATAAAGGATATTAAGAAAGTGAAAGTCGGTGATACTTTGACCAATGCCGATGTCCCTGCTAGTAAACCATTGGATGGATTTAGACCTATGATGCCTATGGTTTATTCCGGTTTGTATCCGACTGATAATAAAAACTTTGAAAAGTTGAGGGAAGCATTAGAAAAATTATCATTGAACGATGCGGCTCTCGTATATGAACCTGAAACATCTGTGGCTTTGGGGAGTGGATTCCGTTGTGGCTTTTTAGGACTCCTTCATATGTCTGTCGTTCAGGAAAGATTAGAAGAAGATTATGATCTGGATTTGATTTGCACTGCTCCTTCCGTCGTTTATGACATCACTTTGACTAATGGTAAACAAATGTTGATACAAAATCCATCCGACTTCCCATCTGATCCTTCTTTGATAAAGAAAGCTAGTGAGCCTTTTGTGAAAGCTGAAATCATGACTCCCCAAGACTATGTAGGACCTTTGATGCAGCTATGTGAATCTAGACGTGGAGAATATCAAGGAATGGATTATATCGACACTAAACGTGTATCGTTGAAATATATTCTTCCTTTGAGCGAAGTCATCTTTTCATTCTTCGATAGATTGAAATCATTATCTGCCGGTTATGCTTCTTTGGATTATCAGCCTATTGGATATAGAGATTCGAAATTAGCTAGAATGGATATTCTTCTCAACAATGAAAAAATAGATGCTTTGACGACGGTTGTGTTTAGGGATACAGCATATCCTAAGGCTAGAGCTATAGTCGACAAGTTGAAGGATGTCATTCCTCGTCAGCAATTTGAAATTCCAGTCCAAGCTGCTATAGATTCTAAAGTCATCGCTAGAAGCGATATCAAGGCTGTTAGAAAAGATGTTCTCGCAAAATGTTATGGTGGCGATATCTCAAGAAAGAAGAAGCTTTTGGAGAAGCAAAAAGAAGGAAAGAAGCGAATGAAGGAATTCGGTAAGGTTTATGTTCCTCAGGAAGCCTTTATCGCTGTTCTTTCAGTCGATCCTACCGATGTAAAGAAGTAATTTCTCGGTTTATCTAAGTTACACACACAAATTTAAAATTAGTAGTAAAATAGTAGTTAGTTAATGGAATGTAGAGGATTTGAACATGTATGAAGAATTGAAACGTGCCAGTATTTTTAGTGACAAAGAATATTTGTCCCTTGATGAACTCAAGGCACGTTTTAATTTGCCTGATATTACTCCTACATGGGAGAAGGTTAAGGAATACCGCTCATTATTTAGATATGATTTAGCAATAAAAACTCCCGAGAAGAATCCTTACTATATAACATTGAATAGATTGGTGTTGAATAAAGTCTCTTCATTGGAAAGAAAGTTCTTTTTGATATGCGCTAAGTTTTCTGGACTATCAAAGAAAGGCCAGAAGAAATTTAACAATGAATCATTAAAACTTGGATTGAGATGGATTAGCGATAATTATAGACTTGGACTTTCTAACATCGACATCTCTTCCATTGTTAATGGTCAGTATAATTCAGATGAACCTAAGCTAAAAATATTAAAGAATTATTTGAAGATGTCCGAAGGATTAAATAATATATGTTCCTTAGATTATTCTAATCTTTTGAATAATATAAACAATTATTTATTAGGTAATTTAGATCAGACTAGGCTTCAATATAGAAATATAGATGAGAAAGGCAATGATTTTCTTTCAAATAAAGATTTGCTTCAAGGTGAATTGAATGATTTATTAATTTTTTTAAATGGTAATGAATCTATTTCATTTATTTTGAAGGTTATAGCTTTCTTATATCAGTATACTTACTTATGCCCATGCTCTTATTTCAATCAAGAGACTGGAAGTTTGTTGACCAAGTGTTATTTATCTTCAACTATATTTCCAAATTCCGGCCAATGGTTTCCAACGGAAAGCCTGTACTTTTCTTTTAGTGGAAATATGTTAGATAGAGCTAAGCTTTCATTGAAGACTGGTGATTTGACTTATTTTGTCATCTCTAGCCTAGATTTGCTTGACATGAATCTAAACAATATTGAAAGAAGCTTGAATGATATTGAAGAAAATGATGTCTCAGATAAAATTGCTGAAGAAGAAAATTTGAAGAATGTCAATTCTCCTAGTTTCTTGATTAAGGAAGGCTCGATCGGATATAAGAAATATGATTCCATGGCTCCTAAAGCTGAAAATTTCAATGATGATGAAGTTTATCACATGGGTGAAAATAACATTACTATGGCTAGTGTTTCTTCTTATTCTACTAGTAAATATCCTAAAGAAAACAAAAATAGCAATTCTCCATTGAATGATGAGATTGTTAAACTTATGGAAAAGCATCCGGTTTTGAAATGGGCTACTGCTCATTTCTATGTAACCCATAGAACTATAGGCAGCTTTTATACGATAAGTCAATTTAAAATATTCGAAAATGTCGCTTATGAGACTGCTAGAACTTCGATGGATTTATTGGCTAATCTCGGATTCTATAAAAAGAGCAAAACTGCCAAGAAGTTCATCTATTCACCGATTCCTAAAGGAGTGATTTAATTTATGAATTCAGCTTTAATTATTATATTGTGCGTTGTTTTTGTAATCGTGTTAGTAGTTGCTTGTGTTTATTTTCTTGTGCCATCTATTAGAAACAGAGATAAAGGGAAAAAAGAAACTGTTCAGGAAATCGCAGAAAAAGAAGTTAATAATATGATTGTGACAAGTGTGAAGCAGCAAATTGGTGATTCTAAGAAAGATATGGAAGATGAGAAAGTAAAGAAAGCTTTAGATTACTTGGAAAAGCTTGAATCAGATAAGAATATAATCTTTGACGACAAGGAATTGCCTTATATAATTCTTCAGCTTGTCGAATTTGATAGCAAGGAATTCTAAATGATGGATAAGCCAAAAAGCTTATATGTTCATATTCCTTTTTGTAGACATTTTTGTGCATATTGCGATTTTCCCAAAGTATTGTTGAGTACTGGCTTTTCTAAGAAATATACTACTGCCCTTTTAGAAGAAGACAAAAGATATGTCGGATTGAGTTTTGGTACTATTTATTTGGGTGGTGGTACACCTTCATGTATTCAAAGAGAAGAATTGAAACATCTTTTGAATGAACTTGTCTTAAGACATGGTCAACCTAAAGAATTTACCATTGAATGCAATCCGGAAGATGTAGATGATTCTTTTGCTAAATTAATTAAGGAATGTGGAATAAATAGAGTTAGTTTAGGTGCTCAAAGCACAGATGACAATCTTTTAAAAGATTTGGGAAGAACACATAGGTTTAGTGATGTTATAAGGAGTGTTAAATTACTTCAAAGCAATGGTATTAATAATGTCAGCTTAGATTTTATCTATGGTTTTGAAGGTCAAAAAATAGATGATATCGATAACGATATCGATAATGTTATCGCATTGAATATTCCACATGTTTCTTTTTATTCATTGCAAATAGAACCGAACACCATGTTTGCAATCAAACACAAAAATGAACCGGATGGTGATTTGTTGGCTGATTATTATGAACATATAGTAAAAAGGCTAGAGAAGGCTGGTCTTTATAGATATGAGATTAGTAATTTTGCAAAGCCATCATATGAAAGCAAGCATAATCTTTGTTATTGGTTATCCAACCCTTATGGTGCCATTGGAATGGGTGCTACATCTCTTGAAGATAACACTAGAATAACAAGGACTAGATCTATAGAAAAGTATTTGAATGGTCAATATTATTGGAGAGAAGAGAAAGAAGACAGCCATGATCTTGAATTTGACTTTTTAATGCTAAATCTTAGATTGACCAGAGGATTTAAACTCGATGAGTTTAAGAAAAGATTTGGCAAGGATTTTTTAGTAGCTTATAAAGATAAGATCGACTTACTAAAGGATGAATTTATAATACAAGATAAGACTGTAAAGGTTAAACCTGAAAAATTATATGTATTAGATTCAATTCTAGTAGATTTATTGAATTTTTAATTGAATTCACTCATTATTATCCACCTCCAATAATCATATTGATTGGAGGCTTTTTTATGAGAAAAATAATATTGTTATCTGTCTCTTTGGGATTGGTAGAAGTCAATCCTATTCCACAAAATAGAATCTTTTTCGATGCTACACGGAATATTGATGGTGTTTTATTGAGTGTTAAGACCACTTTAGATTCAAATTTGATTTTTAGTGAGATGAATTCTGTAGAATTAAAAGCAAATGAATGGATTGAAATAACGATTCAAAAATGGAAATTTCAAGATTCGAGTATTAACTTTTATATAGATTCATTAGCCGGTAGAATTAACTATATATTGAATCCGTTGATTTCAATCAATAGCGAAGGATTCTATGAAAATGACTTGCTCAGCAATGATGATAAACCCATAATCAAGGAAAAATTGACATTATCTTTTTCAAATGATTATTGTTTAGATATTAATGATAGTTTGTTCTATTTAAATTATAAAGTAAATGATAGATTCATTGATGCTTGGAGTAATAAATATGCTGTATTAGGAATTTCAAATAATAAAGTTGAAGGTGGTAGATTTGATATGAGTAAAGGCGGAGTTGTATTCGATATAATAAATCAAGATGATAGCAACTTTGATTTTGATTCTTCAATCAAATTCAAAGAATCGATAAGAGACGCACCAGGCAAGTTATTTATTGAAGGAATAATCGACATAGAAGCTGATTTTATATTTAAACCATATACTTTGTTTGGAATAGAAGGAAGGTTTAATTTATATGAAAAGTAAATTTTTTGTCTTTGTTTCTTCTTGTATATATTTATTATCTTTTATGACTATATACAATATAAAAAATAACGAATATGAATATAAAAGAATAAATTTAAATCTCAAATCAATAGGTGAAAAATGCTTTATTGAATCCTTGGATTTCAATAAGAGTAAGCAATCTTTTGAAATTCATCACAATAGATTTGAGTTACTTATGAATAATTACATTTCTGATTTAAAAGATGGATATAAGTATTCTTTCTTCTTTAATGTATTTGAAAATAAAGAGATAAAGATAGATTATTTTTCTTTTTTAAAAGAAGAAGCTTTTTATAGTTTCACTCAACGTTTATGGGTGGGAAAGGATTAAACTATGAATAAAAATGATAAAAAACTGATTAGGCTTATCAAGTGTTGTTGGAAAGATTTGCTGTGTGGATTAATAGTCAGCTTTTCTCTTTTTGCCTTCGACAATTCAATAGCGATGTTTTTATTGTTTCTAACTATTTCAATAGTTACATCAATCTCTATGGGCTTTTATAGACTAAAGAAGATGGATAGCAGTAAAGATAATATGATCGATTGCTCAGTAGCAATAAGATTTGGCTTGATATTATCTAAGGCAGATGATATCGATGATGCTATTAAGGAGTTTGGCAAAGAATGTCAGTCTTCTAGTTTGATTTATCAAACCATAATAAATAAAGAATTTGATTCGTTGATTTCTTATAAGGAAATCGGTGAAATCACTAAAGACATGATCGAATGCTACAACAATAAAAATAATGATGGAATAAGATTAAATATAACCAAGTTAATCGATATCGAGAATCAAAAAGAACAAACCTTTAAAACTTTTGAAGATATGCGTAGTACAGGATTGATAATGTCTTTGTGTATATCGATACCTTTGATGTTTTTCCCTGTAATAACATTGATCAATGAAACTCTTTCTAATGTCGAATGGCTAGGTTTAGTTTTGGAACTGATATCAATTATATTTTTTGAGATAGTCGAGTTGTTTGGGAGCAACCTCAATGAAAAGAAAAGGAGACTTGTAAAATGAAATACAATAATTTGAATCTTAAAAACAAAAACAAAGTATTGAAATATTCTTCATTATCATTATTAGTGATGGGATTGATATTGATAGTTGTTTTGAAGCTATATTTCGAATGCTCCAATTTTTTGGCATTGGGAATTTTCTCTATATTTTTATTATTCGGGCTTTTAGGTTATTGGTACTTCGATAAGAAAGAAAAAAGGAAAGGCTCTATAAGCGATGTGCAAATCAAAGAAGCATTGAAAGTTATAGGATCTAAACTTGAATGTGGATCATCTTTAGTCGAAGCAACTGAATCATTAGATTCCCAAGTTTTGGATGTGATAAATAACTATTGGGAAGATGGGACAGGGTTTATTAATAATTCCAAATACAAGGATTGTTTTGATTTGATAAAAGAAAACAAAAATGAGAAGAACTTGACGATCATTAGCAGCATTATTCAGGGAAAGACTAAAGATAATGAGGTCAAATCCAGAAAAGAACTCGGATATTTAGGATTGGCTTTCCTATTCATAGAGATGATTTTAGTTTTTGTAGCCATTTTTATATTTAAACAATGAAAAGCAAAGCTTTATTTCTTTTGTATTCTTTCTTGATCGTTTTTTCTTTTCTAGCTTCTATCGATGGTATGCAAATTAATTATTTGGAATCAGATTTCTTTCAAAGCTACTATAAAATTCAAAATCATATAAGAAGTGGAAAAAATATAAATGATGCTAATTTAAATAATGATATGTTTATAAGCGAATATTATTTAAAAGATGGGTTGGTAGAGTTTAAAATCGAAAAGACAGTTCATTTTTGTTTGCTCGGAAAGAGAAAAATAGAAAAAACATATGTTGTTTATTTGAAAGATTATTTGTTTCAACCTTCTTAGACTTGAACATAAATAAAAGAAGCATAAAATATGTATGCTATTTATTTAAAAGAATAAAGGAGAAAATTTATGATAGATATTTTTGATGATTTGAACAAACGTGGATTATTGGATAGTTATTCAGATAAAGAAAAGATTAGAGAATTGCTCAAGACTCCACAAACAATCTATTGTGGATTTGATCCTTCAAATAAGTCGATGCAATTAGGAAACTTCATCATGATTCATATTTTGTCCAAGCTTCAAAAAGCTGGTCATAGAATCATTGCTGTCGTCGGTGGTGCAACTGGTATGATTGGAGACCCTTCGGGAAAGAAATCCGAGAGAAGCTTTTTGGAACCCGAACAAGTAAACTACAATGTTGAGTGCTTGAAAAAACAGCTTTCAAAATATTTGGACTTCTCTGATCCTAACAAAGGTATTTGTGTTAATAATTATGATTGGTGGTCAACTACAAACGTTCTCACTTACTTACGTGATTTTGGAAAATTGATGCCTATCAACTATATGTTGGCAAAAGAAATAGTCAAATCTCGTTTGGAAGTTGGAATTTCATATACAGAATTCTCATATATGATCCTTCAAGCTGGTGATTTCTGGAATTTGAGATCAAAATATGGTTGCGTAATGCAAATCGGTGGTGGTGATCAATGGGGTAATCTAACTACTGCATTGGATTTTGTTAAAAAGAAGGAAGGGGAGAAATGCCCTTGCCAGGTCTTCTCTGTCAAATTGATTTGTGATTCTAACGGAAAGAAGTTTGGAAAGAGCGAAAAAGGTGCTTTGTTCCTCGATCCTTCTATGACTTCCCCTTTCAACATCTATCAATACTTCATCAATGTAGCTGATAACGATGTCGGAAGATATCTCTATATTTTTGATGATCGTCCTTTGGAAGAACTCGATGCTATTGTTGCTGAACACATGCAAGCTCCAGAAAAGAGAATGGGTCAAAAAACTTTGGCCTATTCGGTCACTTCTCTCGTACATGGAAAAGAAGCTGCCGATGAGTGTGTGAAGATGACTGAAGCTATCTTTAGTGGTGATTTCAAGAATCTAAAAGAGCAGTCCTTGTTGGACTTAGCTAGTTCTTTAGATGCTATTGAAGTTGAGCCTGGTATGAATTTAGTCGATGCTTTGATAGCTACAAAATTAGCTTCTTCTAAGCGTGAGGCTAGGGAATTCTTAAAGGGAAATGCTGTAAGTTTGAATGGAGAAAAGGTGGTCGATCCAAATATGATATTAGATGGATCTAACGCTTTAGATGGAAAAGTTTTCTTCTTAAAACGCGGAAAGAAGAATAATGCTGCTATCATTTTGAAATAATGTTAAATTATTAATTTTATTATTCAATTATTTGTTAAAAACGCTTTTTTTAAATTAAATTCGTATTTCACTTTACAAAATTAAATATAAAAATTTATTATTTTTAATTTTATATCAAAGTGTCTCGAATTTATTCAATTTTTTGGATTTTTTGTGTACTTTTTTGGTGGATGATTATTTTTCCATGGTAAAATAAAGCAGTCGTAAGCGAAAGGAAAGGTAATGATTTTATGAAAAGAATTATAAAGTTGTTTGCTAGTCTTTGTCTTATGTCTATTCTATCTACGGTGCCGTGCAATTTTTTGCCCAATGTGCAAAATAACGGTAATTGTGGTTTCAAATACAAAGTTTATTCTTCCGATAGCGGATTGAAGAAAAGCTCGTATGGAAACTTTAAGTATGAATTGAGTAATGATTATTCATGTTATGTTATCGGAATGGAAGAAATGGGATTATTCGGTGCCCATGATGTCTTTGAATATTTAGATAATGGTGGTGTTATTATGGTTAATGATTCTTCTGTTTCTTTAGATGACTTTAAAGAAATGGCAGATTATGATTTTGGTAGCGTGTCTTTTTTAGGTGAAGAAAAACAAGGAAGTGTTCTTTTTAAAAACAACGATAAACTCGATGTTTGGTCTTATAGTCTTGAATTCTTAAATGATTTGGAAATTAATGATGAGGGTTTGCTAATAGATAAAATTAGTGAAGCTTATAATGAGATTTCAATTGAGCAATTTGCAGAATGGGTTTATACCGTTATTCAGAATATCATTGGAGATAATAATGAAGAACCTTATCCTGAGGAAATAGAAGAGGAGAGGGATTTAGGTACAGCAAAGACATTTGTAATGGTTCCTTTACTTTCCAAACCATCTGAACTTGTTTGCTCGTATAAGATAATGGCTACAGTTAAGCAAGGGCAAAAATATTTTGATAAAGATACAGGATTAAGCCATGGAATTTACGACATCATAACTGATTTTGGCGTTGATGCTGAAGAAAATTATGCTATAACTAAATATGTACCGAGAATTTATACAGATGAAGATATATTAGACGAAACATACATACAATCGGATGATGTAACTCAGTATACTTTAGGAGGAAAAATAGGATTTGATGGTGTTAAGTTAGGTGCTGATGTTGAATATGACTATACTTATACTGTATCCAGTACAGGTCAAGAAGTTGTAAATGATTTTCCTTATGGAAGAAACTATCGAGGCTGGCAGATGAAACCGACAAAAGATGATAATTTTGGTGCATCTTACCGAGTTCAACCAGGTATAAGAATTATTTCTAGAAATGATCGAAAAGAAATGTCTGTATCATTAAATTTCAACACTATTGAGGCGAGAGATAGAGGATTTCTTTGGATTTTTTATAGCAAACTAGCTCTTGCTGATAGTTATAGACATACTTTGAAAATAAGTTGGACAGCAAATGATGTTTTAAGTCAAACAGAGGATATAGGATAGTTTTTTATGAAAAGAAAAGCATTGATATTAATTTCATTATTATTAAGTTTGTTTGGATGCAAAGATGGTACGGAAACGTCTTTATCCTCCCCTATAGATAAGGATAAAACCATCGCAGACGAAAACCTAAATATTAATTTGAATTATAAGTTTTCTAGCATTGTTGTAGATGAGTCAAAAACAACTTCATATCTTAAAAATATTGGAATGGTTTATGGAAGTGGGTTTGTTTTCGATTTGACACAATTAATTTCTGACGAAGAAAAAACTGCACATTTGGAATACTATTTTTTAAATGATGGATCCAATAAATCAGCAAAAGTATTTTCTTTTGATGATATCGACTATTATTACAATGAAAACGAATCTTTTTCTCAATTAAATATGCAAGAATATTTTAATGTTCAAAATCAGATATCAAATTGTTCTTTTGTCTTTGTTGATACTAAAAATAAAGGTAATGATGTTATAGACACATTTGAAACTACAGATGCCTTTTATGATTTCTCCATGGATATAGGTCAAAGTTTCACTAAAACAACTTTAATTTTTACTAATAATGTGTTAACTAAAATAATAGGTGTTCTTCCAAATAGTTTTAAAGATTCATTAGTTGGTGTTGATGGGCTTGAAAATTTAACTTTGTATAATGAAATCGAAATTAGTGATATCGGAAATGCTCAAGCACCTCATAAAGTAAAAAAATACGAATTATAAATCTAACATAAAAAGGATTGGGAATCTAATTCCAATCCTTTTTTTATTCAAAAACAATAACAATTAAGCTTCTTTTGTTGTCTCGCCCATTGAATAAGTGATTGTTGCAGTGGCATCACCTTTAATCGACTCTGTATCAGGTACTTTTGTATTTGTTGTTGTAGTTGTATTTGGAAGTGTAGATTCATAGACATAATTGAAGGTTAAGGTGTAATCGATGGTGGCATCAACTCCGCTTGTTAAACCTAATTCGTTGACAGTTATGTATCCTGAGATCCCTGCACCACTTCCTATGATGTCTTCAAATGTAATAGCTGGGGTATCAGTATCCCCTGTTCCTGCACCACTGCTTGTCTGAATCTTTGTCAATAATGCTTCTAATGCAGCTGTAAGTACTGAGGCTGGAAAATCGAATTCGATTTTCATAATATTCTCAGTCATTGAAAAATTTAATTCAGCCTTATCTTTACCTTCATATGAATCAATAGCTTTTGCCATAGAATCAATGTCTTTGGATGTCAAAACGACTAAATCTTCTTCTTTTAATGTTTGTGTTGTGGAATCCTTCCCAACTTTTAAGCCGAGCTGAGTCAATATAGGACCCTCAAATTCTTTGAGGTCATAATTTATTACAGCTTCGCCTTGATTGTATTTCTCTGCTACCTTGTCTTGTGAATAATGACCATCTGCATATGTTTTAGCTTCTTCAATAGTCATTTTGCCATCTTCTTTTGGCTGGGTTGGAGTAGGTGTGGTTGAACCTTGTCCGGCTGCAACTGTTGTTCCGCTAACTCCATCTGTACAACTTGCAAGACTTCCTACCATCATCAATGCAATAAAACCTGCTTTTAATAATTTTTCATAATTACATTTCCTTTTCTTTACGAAACAATTATAACAATTTTTTATTTATTTAAGAAGTTTAATATTTTTTCTTTCTCATTTGAATCTGAAGTAATCTTGGTTCTATCCAAAGCTGAAAGGAAATCATTCATTCTTTCTTCATATGAGGAATCAATTGTATTCATTATTGAATTATATTCAGCTTGTTTTTCTTTGAAGTAATCGTATCCTTCTTTAGTTAACAAGTCATTATGGATATTTAAATCATTTCTTATGTAGAATTCGACGTTTTCCTGGGAATTCTTTATTAATTTTGGTATTGGAGAGGCTATTGTTAAAATTGTTGGATCTTCTTTACATGAAGTAATCAATATTTTTGTATTCTTGTTTTTCTTGACCTGATTTGCAGCACTGACAAAGGCATATGGACCTTGAAATAGAAATATCATTGGTATACCGACAATGTATAAGAAGCTAGTTAAGAATTTCCCTAATATGGATTGACCCAAGACATAGGTGGAAAGAACAGGCTTGCCTGCTGGACTCCTTGCTATTACCTTGCTAATTTCTTTATGTTTTCCTAATACTGACAAGACACTATATCCACCCCATGAATGCCCATAGAGGTATATAGGTCTTCCTTCAAATACTTTTGATTCTTTTATTGAATTGAGCACACTATTCAAGGTGATACGTCCAAAATGAATGCCTCTTTGCTTACTCCCACCAGACATTCCAGTACCGAATTGATCGAAAGCGAAGACTTCAAATCCATCTTTAGTTAGAATGCCTATATCTAATAAATAAGAAAGGTGCGTTCTCCCATAGCCTGCTGACATTATTACAATCGGTTTCTTTTTTATGGAATTATCTTTTGGTGAATAGATGAACCCTCTCACTTCTTTATCAAAATCCGGCAATTTCTTTTTGATTTTGAAAGAAAGAGGAATTCTAGTAGTCCATTCTTCAATATCTTCAAACTGAATTTTTACAGGATCGTTGATTTCGTAAGTTCTAGCATTCCAAATAGCCTTATAACATATATAAGAAAAGATAGAAGAGATTAGTAATATTCCAAATATAACTGAAAAGACAGAAATTAATGTAATAGTTAATGCGTTCATATGTGAAATTATAAAACACTAAAGTGGGTTTGAAATAAGTTTTATCAAAATTAGCACTCTCTACTTGACATTGCTAATTTTCTAGATAAAATGATATTTGAGAGGTTGAAAGATGACCTCAGAGGAGGTGCTTTATGGCTGATACATCTAATCAATATACAAAGAAGACAATTGAGGCTTTGACACTAGCTAAGCAACTTGCTAGCAAATATCAAGCTCCTGAAGTTGGTGTTGTCCATGTCCTAAGGGCTTTGTTTGATCAACCTGATTCTTTCTATGTGAGAATTTTGGAGAAGCTTGATATAGATCCTAAACAGGTAAGTCAAATGATCGACTCCTTCATGAACAGCGTGAATAAGGTCCAAGGTGGAGCTGATATTGGATTTTCATCCGATCTAGAAAAGATGATTGAAAAAGCTAGAGATATCGAGAAATCGTTCGATGATGAGTATCTTTCAGTAGAACATCTATTGCTTTCTCAATTCGATATCAATTCTTCAATTGTGAGAAATTTATCGAATATTCCTTCTTATGATAGAAAAAGTTTTGAAAAGGCTATTCGTTCAATAAGAGGATCTTCTAGGGTTACATCAGACACTCCTGAAGATACATATGAAGCATTGTCTAAATATGGAAAAGATTTGGTGAGCGAAGTAGCTAATGGAAAAATAGATCCTGTCATAGGAAGAGATGATGAAATCAGAAGGGTTATGACTATTCTAGCTAGAAAGACTAAAAATAACCCTATTCTTGTTGGTGACCCTGGCGTAGGAAAGACGGCTATTGTTGAAGGATTGGCGTGGAGAATATTCAAAGGTGATGTCCCTGAATCATTGAAGGATAAGACTATTTGGAGTTTGGATGTCGGATCCTTAATTGCCGGTGCTCAATATAGAGGTCAGTTTGAAGATAGATTGAAAGCTGTAATGAAGGAAGTCTCTAAGAGCAATGGAAAGATCATACTTTTCATCGATGAAATTCATACACTGATCGGTGCTGGTGCAACTGGTGAAGGCTCGATGGATGCAGCAAACATTTTAAAGCCTGCTTTGGCTAGAGGTGAATTGCATTGTATCGGTGCTACGACACTGAATGAATATAGAAAGTACATCGAAAAGGATCCTGCATTTGCTAGACGTATGCAGCTTGTAATGGTGGATGAACCTACCATTCCGGATACTATCGCAATATTGAGAGGCTTAAAGAATGCTTATGAAAGTCATCATGGTGTTCAAATAACTGATGATGCTCTTATCGCTGCCGTAACCTTATCTAATAGGTATATAACAGATAGATTTTTGCCTGATAAAGCTATCGACTTGGTCGATGAAGCCTGTGCTAGAACTAGAATGCAAATAGATTCTATGCCTGAGGATTTGGATGAAGTAAATAGAAAGATGCTTCAGCTTCAAATAGAAAAGGTCTCTTTGAAGAATGATGATTCCGAATCTGCAAAGAAGAGATTAGCCGATATGACTAAAGAGATAGCTGAACTTTCAAGTCAAAGAGATTCTTTAACATTAAAGTGGCAGAATGAGAAGAAGCAACTAGATACCGCAAAAGATGCCCAAAAACAACTTGATAAAGCAAATTTGGATTTGGAAAGAGCAATGCAGAATGCTGATTATGAGACTGCCGCTAAAATTCAAAATGGACTTATCCCTGAATTGAAGAAGAAATTAGCTACGTCTAAGGAAAAGACTGCAAAAGAAGGATTTTCTGATGTTGTCACAGAGGAATCCATCGCCCAAGTTGTCAGTCAATGGACTGGGATTCCTGTTGATAGAATGAATAAATCCGACGAACAAAAAGTTTTAGGATTGAAGAAAGAATTAGAAGATCGTGTTATAGGTCAAGATGAAGCTATACAAAAGATTTACGATTGCATTTTGAGAAGTAGAGCCGGAATTCAAGATAACAATAGACCTTTGGGTAGCTTTTTGTTTTTAGGGCCCACAGGTGTAGGAAAAACTGAAGTTGCTAAAGCTTTGGCTGATGATTTGTTCGATGGCGAAGGTCAGATGATCAGAATCGATATGAGCGAGTACATGGAAAAATACTCGGTCTCAAGATTGATCGGAGCTGCGCCTGGCTATGTTGGATATGAGGAAGGTGGTCAGTTGACTGAGGCTGTAAGACGTAAGCCATATTCAGTTATCCTATTAGATGAAATAGAGAAAGCTCACCCCGATGTATTCAATATTCTTCTTCAAGTCTTGGATGATGGAAGATTGACAGATGGAAAAGGAAGAACTGTCGATTTTAGAAATACGGTCATCATCATGACTTCAAACCTTGGAAGCCAATACTTGCTAGAAGGAAATACTTCTGAGAATAAAGCAAAAGTAATTGAATTACTTAAGAGCACATTCCGTCCTGAATTCCTAAATAGAATTGATGAAACGGTTATGTTCAATAGTTTGACTGATGATGTCATAGATAAGATAGTAGAGAAGTTTCTCAATATACTTAAGAATAGATTGAGCAATAGAGAACAAGGACCTATCGAGTTGACTTATGATGATGAAGTAGTCAAGAAGATACATAAAGATTCTTATACTCCAAGCTATGGTGCTCGTCCTATTAGAAGATATATTCAGGATAAGATTGAAACACCTTTAGCTATTGCAATGCTAGAAGGAAAAGTTATTAAGGAAGCTAAACTTGTTCTGAAGGATGGGCAGATAAGTATAGAAGGAAAGTAAATAAGTAATTGAGGACGGGCTTATAAAAGCCCGCCCTTTTTTGTGTGACAATATGTGTTCATAAATATTTGGGAATAATTTTCTAATGATTAAAATCTTTCAAAGGATTGGTTCTATAGTTTTTTTAAGTTTGCTTAATCTAATAAGAGGAAAAATAAAAGGGAGCAAATATGCTTATCAAAAAGAACCGAATATGGAATTGCCAACATATGAAGAGGTACAGTTGATTCTTCCTTGGGTACTACCTCTTACGAAACAGATGTCAGCTCTAATAAGTACACTTCCGATTACAAGACTGCTAAAGATGTAATGGACGAGTTGAAGGAACTGCAGTATTGAAGAAAGATAATTCTGCACTTACTTTCTAATAAAAAATCAAAAAGATTGAAAAAACACTTGAAAAAAGAGCCCCTAGAGTATATACTTCCTGAGCTTGTTGGCACGATGTTTATCATCTCGCCTGATGATTGATCAAAAAAGTATCCTTTTGCCAAAAAGGGGAACATCATTCATCCGGGGATGGGGAAGCATCGCCTTGTCTAACAGCTTTAGAAAGGACAAATTAAATATGTCACGTTACACAGGACCTGTCTGGAAGGTTTCCAGACATCTCGGTTACTCCATCCTTGGAACTGGAGAAGAACTTGCCAAGCGTCCTTATGGACCTGGTCAACACGGTCAAGACCGTAAGAAGAAGCCTTCAGAATACGGAAGACAGCTTCTTGAAAAGCAAAAGCTTCGTTTTACCTATGGTATCTCTGAGCGTCAATTCCGTAGATACTTTGGTATCGCCAAGAAGTCTAAGGGCATCACCGGACTCGCATTTATGCAAGTCTGTGAGCAACGTTTGGACAACATCGTCTACAGATTAGGCTTTGCTACCACTCGTCGTCAAGCAAGACAATTGGTCAATCACGGACACGTATTGGTCGATGGCAAGAAGGTGGATATTCCTTCTTACCTTACCCAAATTGGAGAAGTAGTCACTTTGAAAGATTCTTCCAAGAGCTTAAAGATTGTTAAGGAAGCTTTGGAGAAGGCTACTACTCGTGTTCCTTATGTCGAATTTGATAAGACCAAGCTTGAAGGAAAGCTTACTCGTCTCCCTGAGAGAAGTGAGTTAACTCCTGAAATCGATGAGGCTCTTATCGTCGAATTCTACAACCGTAAGTCTATTGACTAATCGGTCTAATTAGTTTAATCTAATTACCGTTCCGCACATCGTTCGGTAGAATAGGTGTGAGTAATGGCGGATATGGTGAAGCGGTTTAACACTCCGGACTGTGAATCCGGCATGCACGAGTTCGAACCTCGCTATCCGCCCCAATATGAAATTAATAGTTTGGCTGTAAGGCCAAACTTTTTTTGTCTTAAAGTCATTTTAAGTTTTTTTATTGACATTTTTTTTTTTCTAAAATTGCTTTTGTAAGAAGGAATGAATATGGGACATATGAATATGGGACATATAGTGGGCAGTTCTATTAAGGATCAAATTTATGATCTTTACGACGACTATGACAGCGTTATAACCGAGGAGGGTGGATTGTGCAGCAATTTACTTAATAGATGTGGATTACCAAATTATGTAGGAGGGAACTTTGGGAATTTTGATGATGATTCCGCTGCATCATTTTTAGAATATGTTGGATATAAACGAATCGATTTAAAAGAAACAATCGACAATTCATACGATGAAGAGGTGACAAAAACTCACGATGTGTGGGAAAAAGACGGAGGATATTCAGGAGAAATCGATAGCAACAATAATATAACTCTGCGAGAAACGGGGCATTACGTTACAAAAAAATATACAGAAACTGTCCATCATAAAGTACTTGATTCGAACTATTTGACTTGCTACTGCTATAAATCAAAAGGCAAAAAACTGAGTCTAGAGGATTTGGACTTATTTTTTCAATCTATAAGAGAATATTTTATTTTTTATTGCAATAATTTAATGGATATTAAGAAAAACGGATATTTCTATAATGTAAAATCTGGGGCGCTTAATAAAAACCGACTCACTGATAAAAGCGTTCATAGGCTTGCGTATTTAGGGTGTGCCAAATTTTACATATTGTTAGCGATTTGGTTTCTAACGTTTTTGGCAGCTCTTCTACTTGGAATCTATGGCGTTGCCAATCAGTTTCTCGTCATGTACGGCTTTATAATCTGTGGATTTATTGTGTTTGTGATAAATTACACGTGGAAAGATAAAGAATGGGAAGACCATTTTATAACAAATTGGAAGTTTGACTTGTTTCTTTTTATCGTTATTGTTCATTGTGCTTTACCAATTTGCTTCATCGAGAACGTAATCGCTATCTCTTGTTATACGGCATTTCTATTTTTATTGAATTTCATCTTTATTCTTTACTACTTATTCCAGAAAAGGGACGATTGTGAAGATATATATCTAAATTATAGCTTCGCAAGAGATTATATTCGTAAAAACGATTTAACGTGTTGGAAGGGGTATCACCAACTTATACATAAAATAATAGAAGAAAAACTAGGATGACCGATATGAACGATGGTGATAAACAAGCGCGAGCGCTTTTATATTATGCCACTAAAGAGCGATGGAGCCACGCGAAACGGGGCCACAATGTCGTATCGTGTCCGCTTCGAAGTACTGGAGGAAGGTTATATACGCAAAGTTCTGGGCCGAAATCGGAAAATATACATCAGGAGATACTGTTTAGTAGCCTAAGGTTCGTTATGAGAAATTCTTTTCTCTTTTCTTTTACAATTTTTAGCCACACAATTTGGTCACGAAAATAATTGCTGCGCATTGACTATTACGGCATCGATGTGGAGGGGCCTCATGGAGGGGTACTTATGAAAAAAACAGTTAGCAAAAGAATTCCTTGGGTGTTTTTTCAACAACTTTCCTATCATTCCTCTGATGTTCTGCTCGCTTTGTTTGATCCAAATCGCGGGTCGACAAACAATTATTTTTGCACAAATAGATATTTCTTGAAGTGGTCAAGCTGTTAGGAGGCAATGGCAAATATAAAGAAGAAATCATTTTTATCTTTGCCCTAGCGGAAAGCTATCCGCCAGGTAAGCGTTAAAGATATCCACTCTTGACG
>ULJR01006626.1_pt1 | contig 26083 bp, 23 predicted proteins | sample 1950951 | NCBI WGS metagenome assembly ULJR01 (sample SAMEA4835480, study PRJEB28245) | human gut metagenome | biome: gut microbiome; material: fecal sample | place: Denmark | collected 2008
AAACTTTCGCTATTTTCTTAATAATCAATTAGTTAATTTTCATCGAACTCACGTTAAATAGTTACAAACAAGGATACAAAAGTTAAAGTTGACGTATAGCTAATAATAAAAGAACTAAAATCATAATTATGATTTCGAAAATATATTGTTATGAATATTGCACTTCTTACAGCTGCTGGTAGTGGCACAAGAATGGGACAGGACATCCCAAAACAGTTTATGACAATCGATGATTGCCCTGTCATTGTTTACACAATGCTTCCATTCCAAGAGCATCCCTCAATAGATGCAATTGCGGTAGTTTGTCTTAATGGATGGGATAAGGCGCTCCAAGCATATGCAAATCAATTTGGCATTACGAAACTCAAGTATATCTTCCAAGGAGGTACCAGCAATCAAGACTCAATACACAACGGATTGATTGGCCTCAAAAATTCCGGTTGTTCTAACGATGATATTATCTTAATTCAAGATGGTGTACGTCCTCTTGTTTCAAGTGACATTATTACAAATAACATTGCTGTCTGCCAGAAATATGATTATGCCATTACTGGTTTGAAGTGTAAAGAAGTTATTATGGAATTCATGCCCGAGAATCAGACTCTCGGGTATATACCAATCCCCCGCGAGCGTTTAATTCGCACCCAAACCCCTCACACTTATAAACTTGGAATTATCCTCGATATCCACAAAAAAGCAAAAGAATTGGGACTTGATATGGCGGCCTCTTGTGAACTCTCCGCAAAAGTGGGAGTTAATGATCAGCATCTAGTCATTGGCAATGAGAAGAATGGGTTAAAACTCACAAATGTAGAAGATATTGAACTATTTAAAGCACTGAAACATGTATCTAAATATCCTTGGTTAAAATAGTCCCTATGTTTGAAACCCAAATAAAACTGGAGTGAGCTTCTGTGAAGCTCATGATGGACGCTCAACGGGACCTGCGGCCCCGGCCGCTGTGGCTTCCCCGCGAAGTTTTTCATGAGTTCATTAAAATAAGCTGTAGATTTTTGGTTAGATTTAATAGTGAGTAACAAACACCAAAAAAGAACAGCTTATGGGAGAAAGTAACAGAATTTCCTTCAAAGGACAAAACATCTACGTCGGAATTGACGTTCATCTGAGGAGTTGGTCGGTGACAATCCTGTCGGAGACCTCGGTACTGAAGAGGATGAGTCAGGGAGCGGATCCCGATGCACTTCACGGGTTCCTGGCAAGCCACTACCCGGAAGCGGAGTACCCCTCCGTGTACGAGGCGGGGTTCTGCGGGTTCTGGATACACGACAGGCTTACTGAGTTGGGGATACACAACATTGTCGTGAACTCGGCGGACGTTCCGATGATGGGCAGCGAGAAGCTGCGCAAGACAGACGCGGTGTACAGCAAGAAGCTGGCTGTCAGCTTGCGTGCGAGATGGCTGAAAGGGATATACACTCCTGACAGCGAAGCGCTTGAGATACGCTCTTTGATAAGATTGAAGAACTCGATTACGAAGGATACGGCGCGACAGAAGAACCGCATCAAGTCCCAATTGCGGTATCTTGGGATAGAGATACCGGCAGAGTATCTGGAACCTCACTCCAATTGGTCGAAGCGATTCCTGAACTGGTTGAAGGAGGTGGATATGAGGACTCCGAGCGGACGTCACTCGCTGGACATCTTGATAATGCAGTTCGAGGCATTGCGAAAGCAGAAGGCTGAGATGACCAGGAAACTACGGGAATTGTCCCACACGGAACGGTTCGAAGAGACATTGAAATTGCTCATGTCCGTCCCAGGCATTGGACAGACCACAGGGCTTGCCCTGATATCGGAGATAGTGGACATTACCAGATTTGCCAATGTGGAGCAACTTGCGGCCTATGTGGGGATGATTCCGATGTGCCATTCGAGCGGAGATCACGCGGGAGTCGGAGACATCACTCTCCGTAAGCATGCCATCTTGCGCAGCAATATCATTGAAACGGCTTGGGTAGCCATCCGTAAGGATGAAGCGATGCAACTCTGTTACTTGAACAACTGCAAGCGTATGGTTCCGAGCAAGGCCATCGTGAAGGCCACACGAAAGCTGGTCAATCGTATATACTTCGTACTTAAACGCCGTCAGCCTTATGTCAATGCTGTGGCATAGAGATTTATCCTTACTGGTGAACAAACTTTCCGGGAGAGAATACTACATAATTGTTGCGGCTTTGAAGTCCGCTTAAAATAGTTTGCTCCTCCTGCCTTTGTGAACTGATATAGGAACTTGCGGCACCATGCCGGATGACCGCTGTGGAAAGTTTGTTTACCAAAGGATATTTATCGCGTTCTTAAGTCCGACCTCCTCGGAGGCCGTGGGATCGTGCGTCCTCATCCGTACTTTATAAAAAAAATACCTTATCCGTAAGGATCTTATTATAAATATATTAAATATTAACTGTTAAAATCGAGATCCATTTTTATTTGGATTTCAACTGGAAAACATTATGGCATACGTTGATGATATAATCAAAACTGCATCACTAAAACTTCCTTGGGGAGATTTAAGCGGTAAGAATATTCTTATTACAGGTGCAACGGGTATGATTTGCTCAACACTTGTTGAGGTTTTAATGTCTAGGCCAAATCAAGACTTTCATGTCTATGCTTCTGGAAGAGATGGGGAAAAAATTAATACTGTTTTCAAAAAATTTGTGGATAACCCGCACTTCCATTTCTTTAAGTACGATGTCAGAGAACCTCTGCAGAGTGAGTTATGTTTCCACATTATTATAGCTGGCGCAGGTGTTGCTTCTCCACAATTATATGCAACTGACCCTGTAAGCGTTTTGAAATCAAACTTCGATGGTGCCGATCATCTTCTGACATATGGTGTGAATCATAACCTAGAAAAATTTCTTTATATTTCATCTGGTGAGGTTTATGGAGAAGGAGATGGTAGAGTTTTTACTGAAGACTATAGTGGCTATGTAAATTGTGCAACACTGAGGGCCTGTTATCCTTCGGCAAAGAGGGCTACTGAGACACTGTGCATCGCTTATGGTCATCAATATGGTATTGATGTACGAATTGCCCGCCCTTGTCACATCTATGGCCCTAATTTTTCGAACTCTGACAAACGTGTCTATGCACAATTTATTCGTAACGTGTTGGCTGGAGAGGATATTGTGATGAAGAGCTCCGGATGTCAGTTCCGTTCATGGTGTTATGTGGTTGATTGTGTATCTGCGATACTTTACATCCTTATGAACGGAAAAAGTGGAGAAGCATATAATATTGCAGACGAGAATTCAAATATCACAATTAAAGAACTAGCCGAAACAATCGCAAGCCTCACCGATAGAAAAGTAATTATGGATAATCCTTCTGATATAGAGAAGTCCGGATATAGCATAGTAGAAAAAGCTGTTTTTTCAACAGAAAAACTAAAAAAATTAGGGTGGTCTATAGAAGGAAGTTTGAAGGACAAGTTATCAAATGTAATTAAGGCAGCAAAATGACACAGAATGTGGAGCTATCATTAGAAGAACGTAAAAAGGTTCAGCTTGAAATGTTAAAGGAAGTAGATACGTTTTGTCGAGAAAACAATATAAAGTATGCACTTTCTTGCGGGACTCTTATAGGCGCTATACGTCATAAAGGTTTTATACCATGGGATGACGATGTCGATATAACAATGCCATTTGATGACATGGTTCATTTTCTGAAAATATTTAAATCTGATAAAATTGAGATATGTGACGCATTTAACACACCTGGTTATTTTCTACCATTTCCTCGATTAGCAAATACTGAATCTTATTCAATCGAAGGCAAAGGAACAAAAACATATGGAATTTGTATTGATGTTTATCCAATTTTTGAATGTATTTCAAATCCCACGAAATTAAAAACAGTAATTGCTGAAGCTCAAAAGATTTGGATCCAGCGTAATAAATTGATTCATTGGCGTGCAGTGCTGCTACGATATATTTCACTTCCTCGTATGAATCTTCCTATATTCACTCCTATGATGAAAAAATATCAGAATTTCCTAGTTCAGGAACTCTCTGAACCCGGATCTGGTATTTTTTACCAAATAGGCGGTCTTCTCACAATATTTGAGAAAAACAAATGGAATTTTAATCCATTCGAGGAGATTATCGACGTGGAGTTTGAAGGTCATAAGTTCTGTGCTCCCAAAAGGTATGATGAATTTCTCAAAGTACGATATGGTGATTACATGTCACTTCCTCCTGAGAATCAACGCCATCCATATCATACCGAAAAATTCTATTGGAAGTGATGTCAAACTATGCTGTAAAAAATAAACGAATTGCTAAGAATACGGTAATGTTATATTTCCGTATGGTCTTTCTAATGGCTATTAACCTCTATACATCTCGAGTCATTCTAAAAACTCTAGGAGTGGAGGATTATGGTATTTACAATGTTGTTGGAGGCTTTGTTTCTACTTTTGCCATTGTTTGCAATGCCCTGTCTGGTGGTTGTTCACGTTTCTTCAACTTCGAAATGGGCAAGGGCGTTGAAAATAAGTTGCATCAAGTATTTTCTGCATCGGTTACAATCCATATCGGACTTTCTGGAATTATCATACTTTTAGCTGAATCTTTTGGCATGTGGTTCTTGAACTGTAAAATGACAATACCTGTAGAAAGAATTGTGGCAGCTAATGTGTGTTTCCAACTATCGTTGTTGGCATTTTGTGTTAATCTTTTGCAGGTTCCATACCGAGCGGCAATAATTGCTCATGAGGATATGAGTACATTTGCATATGTTAGTATTTTTGACGGATTAGCACGACTAGCAGTAGCCTTCCTGATTGTACTATCACCATATGACACATTAATTGTGTATGCAATAATGCTTTGTGTTTTGCAGATTATTGTCAACACAATCTATATTGTATATTGTAGAAAACATTATCCTGAAAGTAAGTTTCGTTTTACGTATGATAGCAGTCTGTTTCGTCCAATAATAGGATACTCTGGCTGGAATTTTTTAGGGCATGCTTCCGCTGTATTAAGAAATCAAGGTGGCAATGTGCTTACGAATATTTTCTTTGGCCCTGTTGTTAATGCCGCCAGAGGAATTGCAAATCAGGTTATGAGTGCTGTTGAGGGATTTGTAAATAATTTTACAATGGCTGTTAATCCTCAGATTTGTCAATCGTATGCTGAGGGTGATATTCACTATATGCGTAACTTGGTGTACATGAGCGCCAGATTTTCATACTACCTTGTTTTCATATTATCATTTCCTATTATTCTTTCAACAGACTTCATTCTAAAAGTATGGTTGGATTCCCCCCCCGAGCATTCAGCCTTATTCATTCAATTAATGCTAATTTTTCAACTCATTAATAGCATAAATACGCCAATTCAACAAGCGTCATCAGCGACAGGCAACATACGCGATTATCAATTGGTCGTAGGGATATCACAGCTACTTATTATTCCCATTAGCTACATTTTGCTGAAAAATGGCGGTGGCCCAGCTACTGTTATATACGTGTCCATTATTATGTGCGCTATAAGTGTATATTTAAGAATATATATGCTTAGCAGAGTAATTGATTGGAGTATATTAGATTACACAAAAAAAGTAATTATAAGGGTTCTGCTAGTAACATTAGTTGGAACACCTATCCCTCTTTCTATTTCATTTATATGCAACAACACTTGGAATTCTTTGATAATAAACACCTTTATATCGATAATATGCATATTGCTTGCAATATGGTTTATTGGATTGACTTCAAATGAACGCACATTTTGTATAGAAAAAATAAAAAGATTAACGCATAATTAGAATTCGTATGAGCAAAGTTGTTAATTCTCTCAATATCTATGTTTTATTGTGGTTCATTGAAATTCAAAATGCATCAATGTCTTTAGTTCCCGATTCAATTTCGGTTTTGTTATTGTTCTTTTTATTTGTATGGTCTTTTTTTTGCGTTTTTAAAGTACAATATCAGGCTCGTAACATTCCCTTCATAGGAGGCCTTAATAGTCTTTTGTTACTTTTTAGCATATATGGGTTATTTAGAGTAATTGGTGGTGAGCAGATAATTGCATATCTAGGTAGTGGCAGGGCAATAGGACCACGAGAGTATCTTATTGAATATTGGAGAAGTATATTGCCTATTTACGCTTTTTTGTATTATTCAATAAAAGGACAAATTACCGAGAAGACATTATTATTCTGGCTGATTGTTTTCACAATTGGATCTGTTTGTAACTATTATTATGAAGAGAACAATCGTCTTGCGATGATTGCTGCCGGATCGGCTATTGATGGTGTCACAAACAATCAGAGTTATAGTTTTGTCGCATTAATGGCATTTTTACCCTTTCTGGAGAAAAGACCATTAGTGCAATACTCGCTGTTGTCTTTTTTTGTTCTTTTCACAATAATGGGAATGAAGAGAGGTGCGATACTGGTGGGAATATTGTGTATAGTCTTATTTCTATGTAGATCCTATCGGCAAGCAAAGAACTTTCAAAAAGTCACCATCGTCTTGTTTAGTATTGTTACTGTTTTTATTGGATATCTCGTTGTTATGTGGTACATACAAAACAATGTGTACTTTATGACGCGTGTTGAGGATACATTAAACGGTGTTAGCAGTGGTCGAGATGCAATATATAAAAAGTTATGGGATTATTTCACCACTGATATGGGAATAGTACAAATTCTTTTTGGTTTAGGTGCTGATGGAACATTTAGAGCCATTGGACAAGCTGGCCACAATGACTGGATTGAGGTCTTAATTGATACCGGTATTTTAGGGCTTTCTCTGTATGTACTTTATTGGTTTAAAGTAGCAAAAACCTGGATCTTAGCAAAACGATTCCTTGAAGATAAGATCTACTTATGTATTATGATAATATTTGCTAGCCTACTAATAAAAACTGCATTCTCAATGTCAATTAATGACATTAAGATATATACGTCTATGCCACTGGGGTACTGTATATCAAAGTTTCTTGTATCAAACAGAAAACAGGCTGTTCATCAAATTGAAGATTGTGTTTAACTATAATAATTATTGATTGTATGGAATTTTTAGGCATATCAAATGCAATTAAGTTATTTTTTCATAATAACTATCAATTTAGATGTGATTTGATTGATAAATTACGTATGTTGGGAATGTTAAATTGGTTGCCAGATGATTCATTTATTAAATTAGTATATAGGATTCACTTTAATCGGCACATTAATTTGAAGAAACCAGAATCATTCAATGAGAAATTGAACTGGCTGAAACTGAATTATAGGCATAGTATTCAATCTCGTATGGTTGATAAATGTGAAGCTAAGGCCTATGTCCAAGAGATGATAGGTGAGCAATACATTATCAAGAATTACGGTGTATGGAACTCTTTTGACGATATTGATTTTGATCAGTTGCCAAACAAATTTGTGCTAAAATGCACTCATGACAGTGGTAGTATTGTTATCTGCAAAGATAAAGCAAATTTTGATAGGCTTAGTGCACGTGAGAGGATTACACAAAGTATGAATAAAAATTTGTTTTGGTGGGGAAGAGAATGGCCATATAAGAATGTAAAACCTCGTATCTTGGCAGAAGAGTTTCTAGAAGATTCTTCTGATAACGATCTTAAGGATTATAAGTTCTTTTGCTTTAACGGAAAGGTAAAGTGCTATAAAATTGATTTTGGACGTTTTACTTGCCACAAAGCTAATTATTATTCTCCCGATGGGGAATTGTTAGACATAAGCGAAGTTGTTTGTCAATCCGACCCGACGCACAATATAGAAATACCGACAACAATCAATACTATGATTCAACTAGCAGAGGAGCTATCAAAAGGATTTCCTTTCTTGAGAGTTGACTTCTATAGTGTAAATAATAATATCTATTTCGGCGAATTGACTTTTTATCCTGCTGCCGCATTAAGTCCGTTTACAAAATACGAATCAGACTTAATGCTCGGTCAATACTTAACATTACCAAATTTGAATACAGTATGATAGTATTAAGTATTGCCGTAATAACTTGGAATAGGTCAAGACAACTTGCAGAAGCCCTTAAAAGTTGTTTTGCATGTAATCTGCCAGAGAATACAGAATTTGTCATTATTGACAATGGGTCTACGGATGATACTGAGCAAGTCGTATTATCACTTTTCAAGAATAGCCACTACTTGTTTTTTTATGAAAAAATGAAGGAGAATCTTGGCGCAGGCGAAGGGCGCAATGTGGCATTCTCAAAATGCAATGGCAAATATGTGTATTTCATGGATGACGATGCTTACATTGATGTGAAGAATGACCCTGATTTTTTTATTAAAGGAATACAAATATTTGACAGCCATGAGTATGTTATGACACTAACAACGCAAATATACGACCTTGCCTGGAAAGCGAATAGACTGCCGAATCGTGCGCCTAAAATAGATGATTCTCTCTGCAAATGCTATATGGTATGTGGTGGATCTCATTTTTTGAGAAGAAGTTTCTTCGGAGGTACTAACCCATATTTCCCCAACAAGTATGGCTATGAAGAACTCCAACCGTCTTTGAGAGTGGCAGATGCTGGATATATAAATGCATACTCACCAAACCTCAGAGTTATTCATAACCCAGCAGTGAATAAATGGCAATTCAAAGAGATATCGAATACAGACACTCTCATTAGTGAGATTGCCAATCAATTTGCTATTAAGACATCAGTATATCCCCGCCTTGCATATCCTATATGTTTGTTAGCTTATTTAATTAGGCAAAAACGCCATTTACCTCATTCTGAACTTGTTCGTTGTAATCATGTTGCTAGAGAGTTAAAGAAGACATATTATTTTGGCCCTCGTATAAGATTGAGAACAATAGTTTCCATGTATCGTGATTTTGGGTTTAAAGTATTTTAATCATGAAGATTGTTTTTCTGACAAATAGTATAGGTTTTGGTGGTGCAGAAAAGATGATGGCTTTTGTTGCAAATGGTTTATGCAAAAAGAATCATAATGTCACTATACTAAATTTTGATTCAGTTGCTAAAGAGGTGAATGCTTCTCTTCAGTCTTTTGATAATAGAATCAAAGTGATTCCATATTTTGGAGTGAAAGAAGGTAAGATATCTAGCTTAAAGAAACTGGCGTTTGCTTTCAACAACATATCAAGAAACAATGCTGATATAATTATTGGTTTTACTGCTTTTCCTAATTTTGTTGCTAGAATCGTTGGTAGTTTAAAGGGCATTCCTTCTATAATGTCAGAAAGAGGCAACCCATTTATTACAATTGATAAAACGAATTTTCATTCGCGATTAGAATTAGCAATTATAAATCAGTCAAAAGGAGGAGTTTTCCAAATTGCAGGTGCAAAGGAATTTTACGGAGAAAAATTACAGAAACGTGCTGTTATAATACCGAACCCGATATTTGTCAACGAACCCATTAGCACAATTCCTATTGAAAAAAGACAAAAAACAGTGGTAAGTGTTGGACGTTTAGATAACTACCAAAAGCGTTATGATATTATGATTAAGGCCTTCGTCTTATTTGTTAATAAATTTCCTGATTGGACATTGAAGATCTATGGAGATGGTCCTGACAAATTGAAGATTCAGAGTTGGATAATAGAAGAAAACATGTCAGGAAAAATACGTCTTATGGGAGTCACAAAGAATCCTATAAGAGACATCTGTCAAGATGGTATTTTCCTTATTACGTCTGACTTTGAAGGTATTTCTAACTCACTCTTAGAAGCCATGGCTATTGGTTTACCTTGTGTATCAACAGATAGTACTCCTGGAGGGGCACGAATGCTAATCCAAGACGGCAGAAATGGTTTGCTAGCACCAATAGCTGAGCCAGAAAGAATTGCAGATGCAATGTGCAAGTTCGCAGATAATCCTCAATTTGCTCAATCTTGCGGCGAAAAGGCAAGAGATGTTATCAAAAGATTTGACGCAGCAAAAATTATTGATCGTTGGGATGAATATATCAAGTTGGTGGCAGATAAAAAATGAACACTCTTTATGAGGAATCATACAGTTATATTCATTGGTTCACCATCGGTAATTGGGTATGGATTAGAATCAATGTTTCATTTATTGGAAATGTAACTATTGGAGATGATGTGAATATTGAACAAGACTCTAATTATTCTACTGGAGACTTTCCCTGACAATAATATTGCTATATGTGAAAACAGAGGCAAGAGAATGCGGAATAGTGGGCATGAACACTAACTCATAAATACGCATTGATCTGTGATGTAAACAATTTTCAGAATATAAGTATGAATCAGAAGATAAACAAGATTGCAGTTATTGGTAACCTTGGAGGAGGTAAACCAACCGTTGATGGACAGACTGTAAAAACACGAGTTTTAGCAGATTCGCTGATCCAAGAGTATGGAAAGGAGAATATTATGATTTTTGACACGGTTGGTGGAATCCTGACGCTGTTTAGGACCCCTTATATCGTGTTAGTTGCACTGGCAAAATGCCGAAATATTGTTATACTCCCAGCTCATAATGCAGTACGGGTTTTTGTCCCATTATTGGCGTCCCTCCAGATGTTATTCAGAAATAGGAGAGTACATTATGTTGTGATAGGGGGATGGTTACCAATTTTTCTTAGAGGGAAAAGGTGTTTAGCTAATAGCCTACGAAAAATATATATGATCTATGCTGAAACTACCAGTATGGTCAAGGCCTTGAACGGTATGAAATATACTAATGTGACGTATATGCCAAACTTTAAGCCTCTGAAGATAGTGTCAGAAAGTAGTTTAGTGAAGAAATATTTAGAACCATACCCCTTATGCACTTTCTCAAGAGTGTGGAGGATGAAAGGTATAGCAGAGGCAGCAGAGGCAGTGATGTATGTTAACTCAACACTAGGACGAATCGTATTCAATTTAGACATTTATGGAAAGATCGAGAAAGGTGAGGAAGATTGGTTTGAATCGTTGATGGGTAAGGTATCTGACGAAGTAAGGTATAAGGGAATCGTTGCTTTTGATAACAGTGTGCAAACGCTTAAAAACTATATGTTTATGCTTTTCCCAACAAAGTGCTCAGGAGAAGGCATTCCAGGTACAATAATAGATGCTTATGCTGCTGGCCTTCCGGTAGTGTCTTCTCGTTATCCGAATTTCGCTGAAATTATCGAAGATGGAGTAACTGGTTTTGGATATGAATTTAACAACAACGATGCATTTAAGTCTTTACTATTAAGAATTGCAGAGAATCCAGGTATGATTATATCTCTTAAAAAGAATTGCATTAAGAAAGCGATCAAGTATCAGCCAAAATCTATTATAAAAATTCTTACTAGCAATTTCTAACCGTTTGTGGCAAAAGCCACATCTTGGCAGGATTATTACTTATAAACTCGTTCACTTTAATGTATATTAATTTCTTATGATAAAATCAATAAAAATCACCAATCTCTACTACATATATAGTTATGATATAGATGTTGTAAATGAATCCAACGTTTTGATACTTACTGGACCAAATGGTTTTGGCAAAACTACAATCTTGCAGATTATAAATCATTTATGTTCATTAAAACTGTGGTATTTTTATCTATTGCCATTTGACCGAATCGAGCTAAGTTTTGTTGATGGAATAAACATCTCTATTTTTAAATCTTGCAAAGATGAACATGGTTATGGTGATGTTGAATTTTCAATGAGAATAGGAGAGGAAATAGAGACATATACATTAAGCAAGGAGTTTGTTGAACAAAAGGCAAGACAATGTTCCTCAATTTTTAGGACTTCTGATAATGGTAAGTTGGATGAAAACCTTGAAACATATCCTAATGACGACTTGATAGCTTTTTTTAACACGAAGATGCCCGTTATGGTTTCTTTTATAGAAACGCAGAAATGTACAATGATAGAGGAACAACGGCTTGTGATAAGGAAGGTGCTAAGGAATGATGCGAAATATTCAAGAACAGTTGAAGAAATTCAGACAAAAATCAGTGAATTTTATGCGGAAGCTCAGAAGGCATACAATTCAGCAAGTTTGAAAATAGACGGTTCCTTTGTAAAGCGCCTTTCTGATATTGAGCCAACAAACAAGGTTAAGCATATAAAGAAAGAAAAGATATACAAGGAAGTCGTACAAAAGATAGCCGATTATAAGAAATATGATTTGGTCGGAGAGTTGGATGTGGTTTCGGATTTGGGTGTTCACTATAATGAGGTGCTGAAATTGTATCTAACGGATCTTAACAGCAAGTTATCTTCCATTGATAGATACTATGATAAACTATCAACATTTGACAGGCTTGTTTCCGGAAAACGCCTTGCGTATAAGAAATTGCTTTTCAAGGATGATAAGATGCAAGTTGTTGGGGATAATGGACATGAGATACCAATACGTAAACTTTCAAGCGGTGAACAGAATTTGCTTGTACTTTGCCATAATTTGGTGTTTGGGTTGGATGAAAAAAATGTATTACTTATTGACGAACCTGAGAATTCCATGCACATAGCATGGTTGCAAAATTTGTTGGATGATTATATAAGTATTGCTAAATCAACAGGATGCCAAATAATAATAGCCACCCATTCGCCAGCTTTTATCCATGGCAAGTGGAATTTGACATATGATCTTTGTGAAAATGGAACCATTCAAGAGTCTTAGAGCAACATTTGAAGGAACTAATCTTGCGGCTCGAGAGGCCATTATTGCTCATAAGGCAGACAAAAAGACGATCAAGAAGTTGGTTGTACTTATAGAAGGAACTGATGACAGACCAGTATACTCTGTTTTTTTGGATGAAGAAAAGGTGGATTTCAGGGATTGCAATGGTTGCTTGAATGTTGAGAAGCAACATAATACATTGAGAGATGAACTTAAAGCAAAGTTTATTAGCATTTTAGATAGTGATTTCAAGCGCTTGGGCACTATGCCAAGACATGACGATAATCTTTTTTATACTGACTATCATGATTCTGAAATGCAGATGTTGAGTAATCCGAATGTAATGAAAACCGTTTTTAAGAAAATCACGAACAAACAATTGTATGAGGATATAGTATTACTTGCAGAGAAAGAACTATACAACTTATCTATGCTGAAATGGTACAACATCAAGCGAAACCTTCGGTACAGGTTTGAAAATATGGATATCGTGAATATGTTCATTGGAAGTGAATTGTCTGTAAATACAGTTCTTCAATATATAACACATACAGGCAAATCACCAAAGAACTTTCCAAAACATTCTTTTGATGAGTTCCTTATTAAGAATAGTCTAAAGGCTGACAAGTCAAGACTTCATCATTTGACGAACGGACATGATCTTATTTTCCGTTTATCAGGCATAATGAAATACAAGTATAGCCACCAAATAAGCGGATGTAAACTTAGAAATACAATATGCCAATCTTTTACACATGGATTAGCGAAGAAATCACAACTTTACCAAGATATTAAAAAGTGGTGCAACAAGGAATGTGTATCAATATTAAAAGAGGAATAGAAAGAACCTTATTTATATGCAATATTACGGATTGGTCTCAATAATAACTCCCACTTGGGCATGTGCTGATTTTATCGCGGAGACAATAAAGAGTATTCAGGCGCAGACATACCAGAATTGGGAACTGCTTATACAAGATGACTGCTCGAAAGATAACACATTAGAGGTTGTTAAGCCGTTTATGGAGGCTGACAATCGAATCAAATATGAATGTAATCCTCAAAACTCAGGTGCCGCCATTACCAGAAATAATGCTTTACGCAGAGCGACTGGGCGGTGGATTGCTTTTCTGGATTCGGATGATTTGTGGGAGTCGGAAAAGCTGGAAAGACAGCTGGATTTCATGATCAAACACAATTATGATTTCTCATACACCAGATATCAGGAAATTGATAATTATGGACATGAAATGGGAATAGAGGTTAGCGGTCCTAAACATGTAACTAAACTTGGCATGTTCGCATTCTGCTGGCCTGGATGCTTGACCGTGATGTATAATCGGGAAAAGGTGGGGCTTGTACAGATAGCAGATATCAAAAAGAACAATGATTATGCGATGTGGTTGAAGATATGTCGCTCGTTTGATTGTTATCTACTGGATGAGGTCCTCGCGAAATATCGCCGCGGCCGTACCGGTTCTATTTCATCACATGGTTATTTTACGCTGATACGTTGGCATTATAAACTATGGCATGATGTTGAAAGAATGAATTTGGTTTCTTCAATTTTTTGGACGTGCATGAATCTAGTTTGTGGACTGTATAAAAAAATAGTATTCATAGAAAAAAAGGAGAAGGACTAATTTATTTTTCGAACTTATTCGAATCTCAATACGTACTGAAGAACAATTATCCTCTATCCCTTCGGCCCAGGAATAGTTTAAGTTATTTGCGCTAGCTAAAAAACATACAATAATCGGTATTTGTTTCAATGGCGTTCAGTATTTGAATACTAAGCATCCAGAACAAACGACGAATCTTCCTGTTCAATTGAGGATGCAATGGTTAGGAGTTGCCGTAAGCATCCAGAAAAAGAACGAATTGCTGAATAAAAGGTGTACTGAGTTACAAAACCTCCTCATTAATGAGGGATTCAAAACAAGTATACTGAAAGGACAAGGCGTAGCCACTCTCTATAGTGCGGTGAATAACGCAGACCTTTGTTCTCTTCGCCAATCAGGGGATATTGATATTTATGTTTAAGGCGGCATTGAGAAAGACCTTGTCCGAAAGGAACTTGCCAGAGTGAGGGCGACTGCGATGGAAGGCTCATTCGGGACACAGAAAGAGCACTACGATCTCCGAAGGGTCAAGGCCAGGACGAAGCGGACGGAAATCCTGTTCATCTTCTTCGGCATCCACACGGCAAACGTGGTCCAGCTGGCGGACAGGATAGAACAAAGGGCGCGTTTGGCGGCTGCCTGACACTGAAACTAGCAGTCAATGCGGAGCTCATGTGGGGGAACTGTATCCTCGCCATGAAAAACGGACAAAAAATCCGGCCGAAACGACCGGAAACTGATATAAAATTGAAATTTTGATGAGCCGGATGCAGAAATTGATAAACTCAGAAATATAAGATAGCATTGCAATAAAGATAGATATATTGTGCAGTACAAAGCACTATATATCAATAAAAAGGATTATTTTTGTATCCGAAATAATTAATATTCAAAGTAAGTTTTATGGAAAAATATAATATTCTATTTAACGGATATAGACGAGATGTAAATAAGGCTGGATTACCAACTTATAGCGGTATTTACATTGTCTATCGTTGTATCTTTAATGAAGAAAAACAAACAGTTAGTTTGAAAGAGTTGCTCTATATAGGTCAAGCTAAGAATATACAAGAAAGAATATCAACCCATGATAAGCGTCAAGAATTTATGGATGCTCTTATTGGAGATGAACAAATTTGTTATTCGTATGCAGAAGTTAAAGAGCAAGATCTGAATACCGTTGAAAATGCATTGGTTTATGCACAAAAACCTCGTTTGAACAAAGATCTAATAGATTCATATAAGTACGAGCCAGCACAATTTAATATTGAAGGAAAGTGTTCATTATTAAATTATACAAATTTCTCAATTGAATAATCTTATGTATGAAGTAAAGCAACCTTCAATAAAAAAACATCGCATCCAAAATCCGCAATGGTCAAAGGATACTGAAAGACTTATTTTGTATGCTGACTTCATGGGGTTTAAAAATAGAGTTTTAAGTAAAACTCATGAAGATCTAAAGAAAGAGTTATGTGAATTTCACGAGAAGTGGGTAAAAAAAATGGAACCACTCAAATCTGGTGGACATTTGCAGTTTGCACAATTTTCAGATTCAATCCTTATTGCAGTAAATGGTATTGATGAAAAGAAATTCAATTTACTCTCTAAGGCTGCAATTTGTCTAATGCATGTTGCAATGAGCATGCAGATTCCAATAAAAGGAGTAATAGCTCAGGGAATATTTTCTTATGATAAAGAAAATGAATTATATTTTGGAAAACCTTTGGTTGATGCTTACTTGCTTCATGAAGAACTAAAGTATTATGGAATTGTTGTACATAATACAGCAGAAAAGACAATAAAAAGGTATCAAAATCAAAATAATCCATATACAAATACTCCAATATATATTGAAAAAGGGAAAACAGCACACTATCATTTATGTTGGAATTTAATTAATCAACAACTTGCTCCAGAAAATATAACGTTTCAATGCAAAAAATGGATTGAGGATATTGCAGAAAGAGTTTCAGGGCATTCAAGAATTTATGTTGATAAAACTATTGATGTATTAGAAGCCGACGAAAAGATATTCAAGGATGACAAGAATGTTAAAGAAGAACATAATGCGGAATAATTTCTGCAGCTAAATAATAAAATTTTTCTTTGACTCTTTTGTAATTATATATTTGCAAATTAAAGAGTTATTTGACAGTATAGCTCCACAAACGCGGAAATGAGCGGCAAAATTTGGATCTGCCTTATCCGCATCCTTGGTCGGATGAGAATATTATGGGGCTGGCGGTTATGCGCGCCGGACAGTGGGGAATGGAGTTCGCGGCTTTCGCGGAGGTGTTGAGGGTGTATTAGAGGGGATTTTGGCTGTTTACTATGTAAACTTCCCTTTATGTAGAAGCTTACAATTTGGGCTTTACGGGAGTCCTAGTAGTTCGGGCCAGCTTGGATGACATAGGCACATGAAGTTGTAGATGGTTATTAGGTGGTTTACGGCTTGGAATTTTTCGTTAGGATGTATAAATATGTAGTTGTGGCCTTTGTGGGCGCCAACTAGTACTTTGTAACACTTAAAAGTTCAATATAGGATAGAGGTGCTTCAGCTTGGTGCGAGCATCGGCAGTCTTGAACTGCCAGTTCACACTCTTCTGACCGTCGTTTCGCTCGGAATGCCGTAAGCGTTCACTTCTCCGCCTTGCCTTTTGAAAAATAGGATTCACCTTTGCCGAAATCAAATTTCAAGGCAAATGGAAACAAAGAATCAAACAGCACAGGAATCCGCCCAGTCGGGCGTGGTTGATTATGCGGCGGCGCTGCGTCAGTATCACAGATACGGCCGGGGTCGTTCAATGAAAAAGTTTTGCGAGGACGAGGGGTACGACTACTGGAAGTTCTGCAAGCTGGCGAGAGAAGGTCAGAGCGAGATGGATGCGAGGATCATCGCGGACAAGCATCCCGTTTTCATAGAGGTAAATCCAGATGTGCCTCAATCATCGGTGCAACGCGATGAGCCGATGAAGGTTTGTGGGATCCGCATCCGGTTCGACAATGGTCTGGTTATGAGTCGCAAGGGCGGTGATGTGGAGGAGGTCATAAGTGCAATCCGCAAGATTCTGAACTGACAATGATATCGATAACGAGCGAATATGGGCTGTACCTGTACACGGGCAAGGTAGATATGCGGAAAGGTATCGACGGCCTTTGCGGAATCATCAGTGAAGACTTAGGTCACAATCCCCGGAAGCCCAAGGGCGTATATGTGTTTGGCGGGCGCAACCCCAGAGTGAAAAAGGTTCTCATACGCGAATACAACCGCTATGAACTAACGACGATCCGGTTGGACGAAGGCCGTTTTTTAAGGCCGCTGACGGACCCTGAACGTGTCGGAGGCAAAATTAGCTGGTCGGACTTTGTTATGCTGACAGAGTGCGCGGCAAGCACTTCTGCGGTGGTAAAATACACGGATTAAAAGGTTGTCAAATCTTTGATTACCAATAAAATAATTGAAATAATCCTTTGTGGTTTCAATTATTTTTCGTACCTTTATATGTAGGAAAACGAAGAATATGAGAGCCGAAGAACAACTCAAACTGGCGTATATGACCATTGCTGAGCTGAAGGATCAGAATGCAAAGCTGATCGATGCGGTAGCCGCCTTGGAGCGAAGGCTTGCCGAATCTGACGGTCGTGACCGGAGAATGGTTGAGGAGTTCTATAAGGGGATGATGGAGGATATGAGGGCGGCTCAGGAAAAGACTTGCGCGTCTTATGAAGGCCAGTTGTCAGACTTACGCAAAACGATATCGGAGCTGACCGCTCAAATCTCCGCCCTCGCGCTCAGCGGTAAGGTAAACGCCGGTAAACTCTACGGCCACAAGTCGGAGAAATCAAGTCGTTTTGGCAAGCGTCGTGATGACGAAGATCGTAACAGCGGCAAGGACAACTTCGATGACACAGCGGGGTCTGACAGTGGAGCCAATACTGAGGTTCCGCGGAATAATCCATCTTCCGGAGACACCGTGAGTGCTATCCAGAAGAGGTTACTCAGGACTCATCCCGGAAGTGAGGTGAAGGTTGAGCGCATCGATTACTCGAAAGCGGTTGCATATACGGACAGTCCGACATATCACAGGCTTGAGGACTACTATAAACTGCCGGAAGGAGCATATTATGTGACAAGGGATGGAAAGATAGACAAGAACTTCGTGAAGGTTATCTTGTTCACCCCGGCGAAGGTAGAGGAACACATCTACGAGACGGCCACGGTACGCTTCGGCAATGAGGAAGACATCAGGACACTGGATACAATAACGGTAGACCGCCCGATGGCAGGTTGCTGCTTCGGTACGGACACCCTTGGCTACATATTGATGGAGAAGTTCTGGTATAATACTCCGTTCGAGCGGATAGCGAGGAAACTCAGGGCTCTTGGCCTACGGATGTCGAAATCGACTCTCGGAGACAATATCCACAGAGCCATTGAGTATATGCGCGGCAAGATGAAGGAATATTGGGAGCGGGCAATGCTTACAGCAGGTTACTGGATGATAGACGAGACTCCCGGTCTGGTAGGATGCGAGGATGCCGACGGCAACAGGGTCTATAGAAAAAAGTACTTCTGGAGCATCACGGCCAAGGTGCTGAGACTCTCCTGGCTGTTCTACGAGGAGGGCAGTCGTGGCGCGAAAGCCATCAAACCGTACCTTGAGAAGTTCATCGGGTTCTACACAACTGACGGATATGTCTGCTATAAGGTGTTTGACATGACGGACGAGGAACTGGCGAAACTGGAAAGTCCTCCTCGTGGAGGAGTCAAGAAGAGGAGTGCCTGTCTCGTCCACATTCGACGTCTGTTTGTTAACGCATTGGAAGAGAACTACGATGAGGCGATGTGGTTCATAGACAGAATAGGGATGGTCTTCGCAAAGGAACACTGCTTCAAGGAGCAGGACATGACAAGCGCTGAAAGATATGCTGCCAGGCTCAAGCCGGGCGGCACTGCCGACTTGATGCGATCGATAGAAGACAGGCTTGCCGACTATGCTCTGTCTGATGATGCCGGATGTGGTGAGCTGCTGAAAAAAGCCATGCGATATGCAAGGGCCGAATGGCCAGCGATGAAACGTGTGCTTGAAAGCGGAGATGTCGAGGTGTCGAACAATATCAGCGAGCAGAGCGTAAGGAAACTCAAGATGAACCTCCGCAATGCCGGCAATATCGGAAGCGAGAGCTCTGCGGCGGACAACGCCTTCATGTACTCGGTGATCGAGAGCTGCAAACACAATGAAATCGACCCTGGCAAGTACATCAGCTATCTTCTCGGGAAACTGAAAACCGCCCATGAAGGCGAGGACCTGACAGCCCTCCTGCCGTGCTACTGCAGCCTGTAAACCCTTAAAATCAACGATTGTTAAACAAAATCTGCCAAATGCCCACTGAAAATCAATGGGTTGGAGAAGTGAACGCTTGCTCGCCTCCGAAGCAATGACAGCAGAAAAAGCATTCCCAACAGGATAGTGAATCTCTGCAAGTCACATTTGAGACTGATAATATGTGGCGAGGAGTATGAAATACTAGCCAAGCAAGTGGGCGATTGTAACTTGCAAAATTTGATTCACATACTGATATAATGGACTTCCCCAAAAGAATAAAGCAACTTAAGAATGAGTCGGATTCATTTGCAATCATATTATATAAGCTTCGCGAAATCGGAATCTTTCGAAATGTAACTGAGAGTGACTATGGTATCGACTTTGAGATTGAAGTTGTAAACGGAGAAAAAGTTGAAGGGCATTGTATTAAGGTTCAGGTAAAGTCTTCCGATTATCTTAACATACGCGAAGATGGGGTAGCAGTAGTTGGCGGTATCAAACAGACTTCTTTGAATTACTGGGCTGAGATATCCTATAATCTACCAGTTGTTGCTATCGCAGTTGATTTGGTTTCTGAAGCCGTCTTTGTATCTGATGCATTGTTTTGGCAGGCAATCCGTAAATTGGACAATACGTCTTCATCGAAGACTATTGAATTTGGAGATTGTCATGATGACAAAATAAATGTTGCAAAGTTACGAAGTCTTGCGTATGGTTATGGATTAAGAGACTTCATTTATGCACATAAATGGATAATGAGAAACATCAGACAGGTGTTTGAAACTTATGTAGATGCCAACGGATATGACCATTGCTGTCAAAATATTGATATGAACTTCTTCAAAACATTTCTCGAGAACTGTAAAGTGCTGCTGTATTTTAATGACGAATTTATGATGGCAAATGCAGGTTCCGTTGATAACCTGTTCGACTATAAAATTCTGCAGCGTAAAAGTAATAATGAAGATGAGTTGTATAACTATATTGTAAAAGATGCGATAGAACCCCTATTGATGCCTCTTGTAAATACATTGAAACATTTTCAAAACATGATCTTATCTTCTATGTATTATTGGATTGAAAAAGATTCTGAGTATTTACGAATGGCTTACAATACTAAGTGGCCTACGATTACGAGTGCAGACGAATTGATGAAAGTAGATTTCGAAAAGTTTTATGCCTGGCAGTTTGATCCAAACAAAGATTTCTATCAATTCCTTGCTGATAAAGCAAAAGATATGGGAATTCCCGAATATGAATTCATTAAACACTATTCTCTATAGTTGTCATCCAATTATGTTGTTAGCATACAAAACTATCATAACCGTATCAATAATTTATGAAACAATATAACGAGCAAGATGTATTCAAAGCAATTGCAGGCTCATATCAACCTGGATTCTTGCAGATAAAACTCACTCACTCCTTTGATGGTGGTTTGGCAAGGTTTTCTCAAAAGGAATTAGGAACATTTTTGCATGAATACGTTCACTTTCTGCAAAACATATCTACTCCATGGGGACTGTATATGAGTATGGTGCAATATCAGACGCTGGTCCATACTTATGCTTATATACAAGAGGCTCCACAAGAGATAGAACTGCCTTTGCGGATTAGAACAACTGAACTTAATCGTAAGTGGAGTATAATAAATCTTGGTAGTGGATATTATCCATTCTTAAAGAAAGACGAATACCTTTGTAGAAAGATAGATCGCAGTAAGGATATTGTTGTTCACAGGACGAAAGAACTGATTGGTTCTAATCAGTTTCCCCAAATAACGCTTGATATATCTTTTCAAGATGGTACTATGCGTTCAATAGAACTTGGCGCTGTCATAATAAATGAGAGTATGGCTGCTATGTATCAGATGATGGTTGATCCAACAGCCACTCATGAAAATAATGACTTGCCATACAATTTAGTTCAGATACTTTGTGAAAAAAAGTTCCCGAACATAGCAGGAGATAGAAGAAAGTTAATTTCTATATGCTATATTTCTTTGTTCTCTATGTCTCCGGCAGAAGTCCTATTTGACCAACTTGATTATGCTAACAGACATCCAAGTATTTCAGGAGAAGCCCTATTTTTTGAGTTTGTAACTAACTCAAAAATCAAAAGTAGTGATGGCTTTACGGTAGGTGTCGAGTGTTTCATGGATAAGCTAATAAATATGTTTAAGGAATTGCTAAAAAAGATACTCAATGTTGAACTTGACTATATTGAGTACGTTTTAGAGCAAGTTCGAGTATCAAAACACATAATTCCACTGCTTTCGGTTATTCATCAAGAAGATTTAACGCCTGCTTTATTCGAAAGTCTGGTGAATGTTCTTGGTATACCATTTACATATAACGATGATGGTCAACTATTCCTACCCAAGTCTATAAAAGATTCAACTAAGGATTCTGAAGACGTGATGAGGTTGATTCAGCATGGGGCACTCTTCAAACATATAACAAGCCCTAATCCTTTCTATTGCTGTCCATTAAAGCCTCTGTGTATAAAATCAGTACCTCCTATAGAAAAGGACGAATGCTTTGATTTTCCATGGGAGGGTAAGGAATGTCCTATTACGCCACTAACTAACTATATCGGTATGAAAAGTAAGCAGTTTAAATGGATTTTAGTTAAGAAATCCTTTTAATGTTCCCAAGGTTAGTCTTGATTGTTCAAGAATAGATACCATAGAATCATTATACCTTCGAATTTATTTCTGAATGATAAGAAAACTATTTTAAGCCAAAAGATATATAGGGACTGTCGTGAAATGCCCAATATTTACGCAACGGATTGATTGATAAAGTGATAGGAATTTCGTGACTTTGAAAAAGGGAAAAGAATCTCCCCAACCACCGTCGAAAGTGAGAAATTGGGAGAATCGCAAAATTAGTCTGCTTGTCAAAAGTACTAAATTTTTCTGAGATAGCGCCAGACATTGCGTTTCCGGAGTTCAATTTTCATGACCTCTACAGGTCGATGTTTGAGAAGAGCGAATTGGGAGGGATAAAAGAAATTGCACGTCTGGAAATAATATCTCCTTGCTATGTGAACCAGACAATAACAGTATGAACGACCGCAAACAGATATAAATTGAGACCTTATTTATGAAACTTTATAGAAATCTTTTTTTACGTGTTATTGGGCATCTTCGCGGTAGGCGTAACATTGTTGTGTCTGGTGCTACCGGATTCGATAATAAGTCGCATTTCTACTGGACTTGTAACGGGTTCGTTCGTCGGGGCTGTAAATGTGTTCGTCAATTATGCACATGCAAGAAGTTCTTATTTTAAGGAACTGGCTGTCGCATTGTCTGAGATATGTCATGAACTTGGTAGTGATCTTATTAAAGCGAGATTAAGGAATAATGATCTTTCGGAATCCACGAAGGAGGAGATTATTGCGCAATACAAGAACGGACATAAGTTTGTAATGGAAGATGTGAGCAGTATGGAACACCGCTATTCAAAATTAGCTGCAAAAGTCGATGATGATGCCTTTTCCGGTATTGTGTTTTCTGATATAAAGGTGAAAAAGCTACTCATGGAGATGGAATCTTTCATTGACATTGATGTCAAATATCTGTATGGTGCTCTCCAGTTTTGTTTGAATTTTAGTCTATTGTCCGTAAAAGCCCCAAAAGCGGAGCAACTTCTTGTAATTGGTGAACCAGATGAGTTCTTTGAACATCTCGTTGAATCTAACAAGAAATTTCAGGGGCATCTCGAATCTGATTTGAAGCGTTTGGCTGAACTATGCGCTTCGCTGAGTCGTTTGTTGAGGATTTCCACTTCGTCAGCTACGAGGGAATTATTAGACGAAATTCAAATCAGTTCATCAGCTTTCTTGGATGAAAGTAAAAGCGATCTAACTTGTGGCGAACGCATCTAGATGAAACCATTGCAATTAACTGAACCGCATATATTCAAAGGTTATTGGTGGATTCCTGACAACCCGGAAAAGAAGGTTGCCGGAATTGTCACCTATACTCCGAATGAGCGGATTCGTTTGGAGCTGATTGGCGGATTTGAGGATTCTAATGGGGAGTATATGGATTTGCTTGATGACGACAATTCATCGGTTTCGCTTATATATGGCAAGGACTCCGATGCTAAAGTGATTACTTTAGTTGGTTGCCATGGTAGTTTTTCATTGAACTTCAACGCTGGATTTCCTATGATGCTCTATTCAGCAAGGATGTTGGTTTATGGCAAGCATATCAGTTCCATTGATGAAGTTTGTGATTATACTGCTAATGTGCGTTTTCCGGAGCTGTCTTATTGGGCTCAGCCTGGAGTTATAAATCAAATCGTGAATTATGACGCTGAGGGAGAGATAGCCAATAGCACATTCGTTCTCCCTTATCTCCGTGGAAATAAAGGCGATATCTTCACATGCTCGTGCGAGAACGGTGTAAACTTATCTGTCCGAAGAGGGGCTACATACAATTCTGGAGAATTGTTTCTTAAGCCGGACATTGAGCAATTCAGTTACTTGGCGATAAATCGTCCAGGTGACGGCATGAGTATTCCCGATATTTTTCATGAGATTTATAAATTTCAGCAGTTCCTGTCGCTGGCGACCATGAGGAATGTTCAATATGAATCCATTGACCTTAGAGACCCGGATATCAAGCAGGATTTCGAGGATGGTCATAAAAGTTATTGCTTCCCTATATACGTCCTGACAGTTCAGCAGGCTGTTTTTAATCCGTCAAAGATCAGTCGCCATAATTTCCTTTTTTGTTATGAGGAGATGCCGGAGAGGATTCCTGATGTGCTGGTAAAGTGGATGTCCGATTCGGATAAACTTCAGCCAATGAAACATCATCTTGTCGGCAGCATGGTTTATAAGCCGGTGGTCGGAAGTGTTGATTTCCTTCAGGTTGTGCAGGCAATTGAGGGCGTCTGGTGGCGTTTTAGAGAGGCAGACTACAGAATTGCTCATAATATATCCCATGGACGGCAGACAACATTGTCAACAATAATCAGCGAAATCAAGAATTCCCTTTCTAGTATTCCTAAGGTAAGTTCGATGGACATTGACATAGAATCAGTAGTGGACTCGCGAAACTACTACAGTCATTTTATGGACCGGTCCAAAAAGCCCAAGACGCTAGACGGCCTTCCGCTTTACACGTTAACAGAAAAGCTTCGCACCATCTTGCTCTGCCTGATCCTGGAACTCCTCGGGTTTTCGCATTCGGAAATTAATAGGGTGGTTGCAGCCCATGAGTAGGGGGAGTGATTTGGAAATATGTAGTATATGAAAATGCTTCAGAAGGTACATTAATGTGATATAGTCACGAAAATAACACAAGTAATTAAAATGAGTCCGACGCAGAAATTGAAGGGGTTAGCCGCACTTCGCCCAGATTGAAAACATTAAATGACAATCCCTATCTATATTTCTGAAATAATTGTTGAAAAACCACGTCGTATACATGCTTTTGGTGTGCATTTTGATGAATTATTAGTAACTTTGCACACCGTAAACATGATTGATTATGGATAATACTTTTGCTCAAAGATTGGTTAACGCCAGAAAAATCCGTTGTATGTCACAACGTGAACTATGCAATTCGGTTGATGGCAAAGTGTCGCCAACTGCAATTGCAAAGTATGAAAAGGGACTGATGATGCCATCAAGTGACGTGTTGATTTTGCTTTCCAACGCATTGAACATGAAACTTGACTACTTTTTCCGTCCTTACACCGTTGATATTGACCCTTCCAAATTTGAGTTCCGCAAGAAGTCAAATTTGGGAAGTAGGGAGGTCGAGTCTATAAAACACCTCGTCTGCTCCGAAATAGAGAAGTATCTTGAAATCGAGGCTATTCTTGGCATCACGTCCAAATTCTCTTTGGACTATAGCAACACGTCCGTCGAGGGAGAAAACGAAGCAAAACTCTTGGCATTGCGTCTTCGCAATGACTTGAATATCGGTTTTGATGCCATTGTTTCCGCTATTGATTTATTGGAATCTATTGGTGTGAAGATAATAGAGATTGATCATGACAACTCTTTCTCGGGCACTTGCAATGAGGCTGGAGGATTGCCTGTTATTGTGGTCAACAAGAATATGTGTTCTGAGCGCAATCGTCTTACCATTTTCCACGAATTGGGTCATCTTCTGATGCATTGTGCTGACGGCGTTGACAAGGAAAAGATGTGTAACGTGTTTGCAAACGAGGTGTTGATACCATCTGATAAGTTCAAGAATCTGATTGGTGAGTCCCGTCGCGATATTTCCTTGGTCGAGCTACAGGCCATACAGCGTGAATACGGTATTTCAGTTGATGCTCTTATGGTAAAGGCAGCACAACTGAATATCATTACAGACAGACGCTGTACTTCTTACCATAAAAAGAAGAATGCCCTGCCTACTTTCAAGGAGGCCGTTGAACAATGCCTCTATCCGATGGAGCATACCTTCCGCTTTGAGCGTCTGGTCTATCGTGCGCTTGCAAGCGAGGTTATCTCATATTCCAAAGCTGCAGCACTAT
>ULJR01013364.1_pt1 | contig 25661 bp, 18 predicted proteins | sample 1950951 | NCBI WGS metagenome assembly ULJR01 (sample SAMEA4835480, study PRJEB28245) | human gut metagenome | biome: gut microbiome; material: fecal sample | place: Denmark | collected 2008
TTCCTGCTGGAGGCGGGGGAAATAGCGGCTCCGTACCTTAAGGAGGAGAGTCTGGCCATCGATGATGACGGCATCAGTTTCCGTTTTGCCCCGAGCATGGGGACGATTTACTACACCTTGGACGGAAGCGAGCCGACCGAACAATCGACCTGCTATGACGGCAACCCGGTGGTGCTGGCAGGAGGAGCCCGCGTCAAGGCGATCTGCAAGAGAGGCGACAGCGTCAGCGGAGTCTATGAAAGGAATATTCCTTATGCCGCTGCCGTAAAGGCCAAGGCGCGTAGGCAAGGTGTCAATTTCAAGTACTTCGAGGGAGCCGACATGTCGTCAACCGAGGAGATCGACAAGTTGGAAAAGGTCACGCTTAGCGGACAGAAGAGGGATTTGAATATTTCCGAGGGCGAAGGAAAAGACTATTTCGGCTATGTGTTCGAAGGTGTTATGAAGATCGAGCAAAATGGCTTGTACACGTTCACTCTGCTGACAAACGACGGTTCGGATCTCTACATCGACGGAGTCCTGGCTTGTGACAACAATGTCCGTACAGGTTACACCGTGGCCTCCGGCAGCATATTCCTTCAGAAAGGCTTTCACAAGTACCGCATCCGTTACTTCGAAGGCTACGGTGGCGAGAGTTTCGCCCTCAAGTGGCAGGCTCCCGGCGATCTCAACGCCAAGGACTTCCCCGCGGCTCTCCTCTTTGTTGAATAGCAACGTGTTTGCCTGACTTCTTCGGAAGATGCCTATTCTTGATTACCGCAAGCTTTGAGTGTGCGGCAAGCCATCTTCGGCGACGGTTTCGGCTCGGAACGTCGCCCAATAGTGCCGCGGAACACTCTCGGGCTACGAAACGGCCTTAGAATGTCGCCTAACGGTGCTGCGGGGATTGTTCGGGAATTATCGAATGCAATAATGTAGCCCACTGGCTGCGGGATTGGACACAAAACGGTAAGCCGCTAACTGCTGGGATTGTTCATGGCCGTTCGGATGATCTCCAGGATTTCTTCGCCGTATTTTTCGCACTTTGACTTGCCGAAGCCTTTGACGCTGAGGAGTTCCTCTTTGGTTGTGGGGGCGAGGTCGGCTATGGCCAGAAGGGTTTTCTGGTGGAGGATCATGAAGGCGGGGACGTTGTCTTTCTGGTATTTTTCACGCCGCCATTCCACAAGGGCCTGGGCCAGTTCAGGATGGATGCTGCCAGTGTAGGTGGCCGATTCTCCATCCGGTTCCCGAACCTGTCGAAGGGCCGACGGTTCGACAGGCTCACCAACCGCGTCTGGGCGTTGAGCTTGCAGAATCGACTCCTTGGATGCCGAAGCCTTCTCAGGTGTGGAAATCAGCGACCTGACCAATGCCTTTAACGATCTGGCATCCGACAACTCGTTGTCCGTCTTTAACTTATGGTATGCTTTCGTGCTGAATCCTTCCGACAGGATAGTCTCGTAGAGGGTCATCCGGAATCTAAGCTCTGCCAGAAATTCCTCGGAGGCGGCCTTGAAGGCTTTCCTGACCTCTTTGTCGTCAATCTCTACAAGAGTCAGCGGAGCGGCGAACGAGGCCAAAGGACGGAATTGTGTGGTGAAATATTCGCAGGCCTTGGTGACGCGCTCCCGCAGGAGAGGGAACTCTTCCGCCGTGCCGCTATGGATTGTCGAGGTGATGTAGCGGAGCTGCTTCTGGAATTTCTGCGCCGTGTCGCTGAGGGATCGTATTCCCTCGAAGGGCTGCGGGGCGCTTTTGCCGGAGCCATCGGAGCTGTCGAACATTCCGCCTACTTGAGCGGCATTGCCCGCACCTACTGTGTTGAACCTGCCAGCCTGGTCGGGGTAAAGGTTCGAAAGGTTGACCTGGTATATTCGGTTAACCCTGTTGTAGAGATAGCGAAGGCGTTGAAGATCAAAGGCATCGCACAAGGTTGAGGTGAAATATTCATTGGCCATGGCGGGGAGTTTGAGCCGCGCCTCTTCCGCCGGCTCGCGGCTGCTTTCGAACGTCGAGACCTCATCGCTGGTGAAGGTACAGCGCCGTGTGATCGGGGTGGTCAGGATGATGCCTTCGAGGGTGCGGCAGCGGGAGAGGGCGACGTAGACCTGGCCGAACGAGAATGCCGCGCCCGCGTCGATGATGACTTGGTCGAAGGTCAGTCCCTGACTCTTGTGGATCGTCACCGCCCACGCCGGACGCAAAGGAACCTGCTCGAAAGTGCCTTCCACAATTCCCTCTATCTCACCGCTTTCCTCGTTGAGGCCGTAGCGGATGTTCTCCCATCTTTCCGTGTTGACCTCGATGCTTTCGCCGCTCTCGTCCTCCACGATCAGCGCCGGCTTGACTTTCTTCACTGTCGCGATCTTTCCGTTGTAGTAGCGTCCCTCTCCCGAAGTGTCGTTGCGCACGAACATCACCTGCGCGCCTTCCCGTAGACGCAGTCTGGTTTCGGCGGGGTAGGCATTTTCCGGGAATATTCCCTCGATCTGTGCCTCGAATGTCGCCTCCTCGGTCTCCAGCGCGTTCATCTTCGCCTCATTCACGGAGTCCGCCTGGGCGTTGTGGGTGGTGAGGCGGATCCAGCGCTCGTCCTCCGGCGGCACAAAGCCGGGGAAGAGCCTCTTGTTCAATTCGTTCAAGGCCGCGTCGCCCGGCATCCCGGAGCGAACCTCATTCAGTATGTCAAGGAATAGCCTGTCACTCTGCCGGTGAACCTTCTCAAGCTCGACTGTCACGAACGGCAACCTTTGCAACACCTTGGAATTGAAGAAGAAAGGTGATGAATATACTTGCTCCATGTACGGTCTTTCCGATTCTTTGACCACCGGCGGAAGCTGCTGGATGTCCCCGATCATCAGGAGTTGCACCCCTCCGAACGGACGGTCGTTGCGCCGGTAACGCTTGAGCGTGTCATCGATCGCGTCCAGAATGTCGGCTCTCACCATCGAGATTTCATCGATGATCAGCAGGTCGAGAGTCCGCAGGATCCTCACCCTTTCCTTCCGCAGGGAGCGCATCCGCTCCGGCATCTGATACTCTGTGACAAGCTCTTTGACATCAGGGAGATACGGGCAAAGGGGCAATTGGAAGAATGAATGGATTGTCACTCCGCCGGCGTTGATGGCCGCAACTCCTGTGGGAGCCACGACGGCGAACCGTTTGGAGGTCTGCCGCACAATCTCTTTAAGGAACGTTGTCTTTCCCGTCCCCGCCTTGCCTGTCAGGAACACGGAGACCCCCGTCTCTTCCACATATCTCTCCGCCAATGTGAATCTCTCGTCCTTTTCGATCATAGCTCTTTTAGCCTTTCTGTTTTGTCAATGGTTTTCCAATCAACTTTCTGATTGTCGGTGGCAATCCGGTACGTAAAGTCCGGTTCTGTCTGGAGGCCGGCCGATAACCGGTCTGTCTCTCTTTCCGTTAAAGTTAGCATTAAAAGTTCTTACGACAAAATCGGATTTTGGTTGCGAATTTGTGAACCGGGAAAATCTTGTGGCAGGTAATTCGTTGGTTAGCAACGTCTTGATGTAGTGCTTTCCCCTTGTTTTCAGTAGAGGATGCTTTGGTCAATCTTTTGATTAACAGTCTTTTAACAGCCTCGTCTGAAACTTCTGTTTCTCAAGAAAAATCGTTATGTTTGTTACAGAAATGCCGAACGGGAATATTCATAAAAGGGGATTTGTTCCGGAGCTGCCGGGAGGGTGCGACCTTTCGGGGGAGCGCATCCTGCTGCATTGCTGCTGCGCGCCTTGCTCGACCGCCATCATCGAGTGGATGGTCGGCGAAGGGCTGCGTCCGGGAATATTCTTCAGCAACTCCAACATAGTTCCTTTCCGTGAATATGAGATCCGCCGCGACGAGTTGCGCCGCTATGCCGCCGCCCACGGTCTGGAAACCATTGATGATGAATATGATCACGCGGCCTGGCTGGCCTTTGTCCGCCGGTTGGAGACGGGTGTGGCCGCTGATGATTGTCCGGTCGCCCGAATCGCCGACATGCCGGAGCGCGGTCCCCGTTGCCTTGAGTGTTTTAAGTTCCGTCTCCTCCGTGCCGCGCGCTATGCCTCTTCCAACGGCTATCGTATGCTGACAACCACCCTGGCCTCGTCCCGGTGGAAGGATCTCGCCCAGGTTGACGCCGCCGGTCGCTGGGCCTGCGATCGGGTGAACGGTACCAGTGGTGATGGATGCGCCATTGGTCATGGGGCGGAGACAAACGCAGAAACCCATCCGTCCGTCCGCCATGAGGTCTTGTGGTGGAACCAGAACTGGCGCCGCGGCGGTCTTCAGGAACGGCGCTGCGCCCTGATCAAGGAATGGGAAATGTACAACCAGACCTTCTGTGGCTGCGAATTCTCGGAACGGCACTGAGCCAAGAGACACTTTTGATTTTGTTTGTGGTTTTTCTCCACGAAGAATATTTCAAACACCCAAAATCAGCGTCTTTGGTGCGCGGGAGCGGTGCTTTTGCTCACGAGGCTGGTCGTTGGCTGTCTTTGGTGCGCGGGAGCGGCGCTTTTGCTCACGAGGCTGGTCGTGGGCTGTCTTTGGTGCGCGAGAGCGGTGCTTTTGCTCACGGTTATTTCTTGTAGAGGGCGAAGAGGGCGGAGCCGGAGCCGGACATGGAGGCGTAGGTGGCGCCGGAGTCGTAGAGGGACTGCTTGATGGCGGTCAACTCGGGGTGTGCTTTGAAGACTGTGGCCTCGAAGTCGTTGACCAGCAGGTCTTTCCATTCGGAGACTGGTTCTGCCAGCACGGATTTCAGGCCAGTTGTCTCTGCCGGCTTGCCAAGTCCGGTTGGTGAGCGATGACTAACCACTGGATTGCCAGGCTGCTCGCTGAACCTGTCGCAGCGCTCTGGTGATCCAGTTGAGTTCTGCTCGCCGGATCCGTCGCAACGCTCTTGCGGCTCAGTTGAGGCCTGCTCGCCGGATCCGTCGCGGCGCGTTTCCCGAGGAACGATCCCTTTGTAGGCCTCTGCGGTGGAGACCGAAACACCTTCCGGAATCAACACCTTTATCTCGTACTCTGAGAGATCAATGTCGTAAGGCTCAAGCACTTCTCCTCTTCCTGAGCCGATCATTGGACGGTTGAAAATGAAGAAGGCACAGTCGCTGCCAAGTCTGGAGGCATATTCAGAAAGCCTTTGCCCGGAAAGCCCGAGTCCGCAAAGTTCGTTCAGAGCCTTGAGGGTGAATGCCGCGTCCGCCGATCCGCCGCCGAGGCCGGCCCCGACAGGAGCGTTCTTTTCAAGGAATATCTTGACAGGCGGCAGGTCAAAATCCTGAGCAAGAACATTGTACGCCTTGGCGCACAAATCTTTCATCGGATTCCAGTCCACACCCTCCTTGCGGGCGATCGTGATCATCAACTTTCCGTCCTCGGATATTCCCTGTGCCAGATCTACTTCGTTCTCCTTCTGGTCGCAGAACTTGCCGACGCACCCGTCCTGACCTCCATATTCAGCGAAAAGCGCCGCCGAGGTGCGGCTGTAGTCGTCGCCGGCGATGATCTCAAGCGTGTCCCCGAAATCAAAGCACGGCACGAACAGCGTCTCGATGTCGTGGAACCCATCGGCACGCTTCCGCAGGACACTCAGCCCCAGATTCAGCTTGACATTCGTCTTGACAATCATGGTCTTTAAGTAAGCGTTAAAAATTAAGTTCAAGTTATTTTTTAATGATTACTAAGCGAAGCTGCGGATGGCGTTCTCGACCTGGCCGGCGACGGCTGACCGGCACGGACTTCCGTCACTGGACTCTTCCGGGACGGCTTCCAGGACAGGAGCCACGAAGGAGATCATCTGAAGCACTTTGGCCTCTTCCTCAGGCATGCCACGAGAGCGCATGTAGAACTGCTCGTCCTCGTTCAGTTTGCCGACCGTGGCTCCGTGCGAGCACTTCACATCGTCGGCGTAGATCTCCAGCCGGGGCTTGGTGTTGACTCTTGCCGAATCCGAAAGCAGTATGTTGTGGTTCTCCTGGAACGCCTCGGTTTTCTGGGCGTCCGGCGCGATGACGATCTTGCCGAAGAATCCGCATTTGGCTTCACCGGCAGCCAATCCGTTGAAAATCTGTCGGGAACAGCAATCGCCAGTGCGGTGATGCATCGTGATGTCGAACGTCACCTCGTCGTGGCCGGAGCAAAGGTATATTCCAGAAAGCCTGACTTCGGAATGCGCTCCGGTCAGGTCAATCGTCAGCGGAATCCTTGCCGAGACTCCCGGCAGTACTACCACCGTAAGATCCAGCGCCGCGTCGGCTCCAACCTCGATGTTGGACGGAATACCATAAGGATCAGTCGCTTCGACAAACATAGGGACCGGGGAGACAGCGACTCCGGCTCCAACGGCAGCGTCTGCTGAACCAAGCACAAAGACTTTACGAATATGCTCACCGTCAGCGACCTTCATTCCCGGCACGATGGGCGAAGGAATATAATTGCCGTGGTCTATGTTTTTAGAACTGTTCAAAGCCATTTTTCTCTATCTTGTCAATCAGTTCGTAACCGCCGCTGGCCACGATGCGGCCATCCTTCAGGACATGCACGACATCCGGCCTGACATATTCAAGAAGCTTCTGGTAGTGGGTGATGACGATCGCCGACTTTTCCGGGGTGTGCAGGGCGTTCACTCCGTCGGCCACGATCTTGAGCGCGTCCACGTCCAGTCCGCTGTCCGTCTCGTCGAGGATCGCGAGGGTCGGATCGAGCATCGCCATCTGGAAGATCTCGTTTCTCTTTTTCTCTCCGCCGGAGAAACCGACATTGACCTCGCGCTTGGCGAACTCCGGCTTCATCTGGACGAAGGCCATCTTCTGCTTCATAAGTTTCAGAAAATCACCGGCTTTCATCGGCTCCTTGCCTTGGGCCTTGAGCTTGGAGTTGATCGCGGTCTTCATGAAGTTCGTGATGGAGACTCCGGGGATCTCGATAGGGTACTGGAAGGACATGAACAGTCCGGCCCAGGCTCTTTCCTCCGGCTTCATCGTCAGCAGATCCTTGCCGTCGAACTCTATCGTGCCGGAAGTGACCTCGTAGTTCGGCTTTCCGGTCAGGACAGAGGACAGGGTGCTTTTGCCGGCTCCGTTCGGACCCATCACGGCGTGGATCTCGCCGCGGCGGATCTCAAGGTTGATGCCCTTGAGGATCTCATTGTCTGCGACACTGGCGTGCAGATCGGTTATTTTCAGTAATATGTCTGTCATGGTCATTAATATTTTGCGTGGAGGCCAAGCTCCTCGTTGTCAATTATTTCTCCTCTCTGTACAGTCGGTACCAAGTCCAGAGGGACCAGATGCCGTTTATGAGGTACATGGCGCTGACGATCGGCATGAACACGAGTCCGGCGCTGATGTAGAGGGTGATGTTGGTGACGTTCACCACAAGCCACACGATCCAGCAATCCCACTTCTTCTGGGCGGAAAGGAACTGCGCCAACAGCGTCAGCATCAGCCCGAACGAATCCAGCCACGGATTCGGATCAGGTGTGAATATGTCCGTGAACCACGATGTCCCCAATTTGTGGAGGACGAATCCCCAGATCGCACCGGCAATCACCACGACGGTGAGCGCCGCACACCAGTCCCGCATCGATAGCCGTGTCACTTTCAGGGCGGAAGCGTCTTTCGAACTCTGCTCGGAAGGTCTCGGATGAGTCCACCTCCAGTGTCCGAAGGCGTTGATGCCGAAGGCTATCGGCTGGAGAAGCATGGCCGAGTACAGATGCCTCTGCCAGAACAGCGTGAACAACAGGATGTTGTACAGGTAGCCGACCCAGAAGTTGTACTTGTTGTTGCGCCCGGCCATCACCACGCAGGTAAGTCCCGCGATGACACCGAGCAGCTCCAGGAAGCTCACTCCCGTTCCGCCTAACGTGAACGCAATGTTTTCTATGTCAAAGAATCCCATAATTCATTCGTGAATATATTCATTAACCTACCGATCCTTCGAGGGAGACCTGAAGCAGTTTGGTGGCCTCGACGGCGAACTCCATCGGGAGGCGGGAAAGCACCTCGTGGGCGTAGCCGTTGACAATCAGACCGACAGCGTCCTCCGGGCCGAGTCCCCTCTGGTTGCAGTAGAAGAGCTGCTCGTCGCTGATTTTCGAAGTCGTGGCCTCATGCTCCACGATCGCCGTGGGATTCGCGCTCTGGATGTCCGGGAACGTGTGCGCCCCGCACTGCGAGCCGATCAGAAGGCTGTCGCACTGCGAGAAGTTCCGCGCCCCGGTCGCCCCGGCGTTCATCCGGACGAGACCGCGGTAGCTGTTCTGACTGTGACCCGCTGATATTCCCTTACTTACGATCCGGCTTCTGGTGCCGCGTCCGAGATGGATCATCTTCGTGCCGGTGTCCGCCTGCTGGTAGTTGTTCGTCACGGCCACGGAGTAGAACTCCGACGAGGAGTAGTCGCCCTTCAGGATCGTCGAAGGGTACTTCCAAGTGATCGCCGAGCCGGTCTCGACCTGAGTCCAGCTCAGGTGCGAACCGCTGCCCTTGCATATTCCTCTCTTAGTCACGAGGTTAAGGATGCCGCCGCGTCCTTGGGCATCGCCGGGGTACCAGTTCTGCACCGTTGAGTATTTCACATCGGCGTCCTTCTCGACCACGATCTCAACCACAGCGGCGTGCAGCTGGTTCTCGTCGCGCATCGGAGCCGTGCAGCCCTCCATGTAGCTCAGCTGCGAACCCTCGTCCGCCACGATGAGCGTCCTTTCGAACTGTCCCGTGCCGGCGGCGTTGATCCTGAAATAGCTGGAAAGCTCCATCGGGCACTTGACCCCTTTGGGAATATAGCAGAAACTACCGTCGCTGAAGACCGCCGAGTTGAGTGCCGCGAAGAAATTGTCTCCGACCGGAACGACGGAGGCGAGGTACTTCCTCACCAGATCCGGATGCTCCTTGACAGCCTCCGAGAAACTACAGAATATGATTCCTTTCTCCGCCAGCGAGGCTCTGAAGGTCGTGGCCACGGAGACCGAGTCGAAGACAGCATCCACGGCCACCACTCCGGCCAGAGCCTCGCGCTCACGCACCGGAATGCCCAGCTTCTCGAATGTCTCCTCCAGTTTCGGGTCTATCTCTTTCGGCCTGTCCACGTTCTTCTTCGGAGCGGCATAGTAGATAATGTCTTGAAAATCGATCTCCGGCATGTCCAAATGCCCCCACTGTGGCATCTCCATGCTCTGCCATTTGCGGAAAGCGTTCAGACGGAACTCCAGCATCCATTCCGGCTCTTCCTTAAGCTGTGAGATCGTGCGGATGATGTCCTCGTTCAGTCCCTTTGGGATGAAGTCCTGTCCGACCTCGGTGACGAAGCCCTCCTTGTACTCCTGTCTGGTGACCTCCTGTATGATCTTATCTTCTTCCTTGATGTCCATATAGTTCTTGTTTCTCCCTCACCGTCTCTTGACGCAAAAGCGAAGAGAGAGGATTGAATACTACAAAGATAGCGAAAGCACCTTTCAGTTGGAAATTTTACGCATTGTTTTTCAGGACTAGAAAAGAATAAAGTCCAGGAGCCGCAAAAGTCCGGAGGGCCTCTAACCTGAATTTCTTACGAGCAAAATCCGGGTTAGAGGCACTCTGGGCTTTATCTTTGGACTGTGTGATTACTTGTTCAGTGCGTCGGCGGATTTGATATACTTGGCGAGTTCGGCGTCGGAGACGTGGAAGTTCTGCATCTCGCCGGAGAGGTACTGGTCGTAGGAGCTCATGTCCACGAAACCGTGTCCGGACAGGTTGAAGAGGATGGTCTTCTTCTCGCCGGTTTCCTTGCACTTGAGGGCTTCGTTCACTGTGGCGGCGATGGCGTGGCAGGATTCCGGTGCAGGGATTATGCCCTCGGTCTGGGCGAAGAGGATTCCGGCCTTGAAGGCATCAAGCTGCTCGATGTCAACAGCTTCCATGTAGCCGTCCTTCATCAGCTGGGACAGGATCACACCCGCTCCGTGGTAGCGAAGGCCGCCGGCATGGATGGTTGCCGGCTTGAAATCGTGGCCGAGGGTGTACATCGGAAGCAGCGGAGTCATACCGGCCTCGTCACCGAAGTCATATTCAAACTTTCCTCTCGTTAGTTTCGGGCAGGAATATGGCTCGGCCGCGATGAAGCGGGTCTTTTTGCCTTCTTGAATATTATGCCTCATAAACGGGTAGGCGATGCCGCTGAAGTTCGAGCCGCCGCCGAAGCAGGCCACCACGATGTCAGGATATTCCCCGGTCATCTCCATCTGCTTCTCCGCCTCCAGGCCGATGACGGTCTGATGCAGGCAGACATGGTTGAGGACGGAGCCGAGGGCATACTTGCAGTTCGGGGTGCTTACGGCAAGCTCGATGGCCTCGGAAATCGCGCATCCAAGTGATCCCTGGTCGTTGGGATTGGCGGTGATGATGTCTTTGCCCGCTCTGGTGGACATTGACGGTGAAGGAGTTATGGCTGCTCCGAAAGTCTGCATGATCGACCTTCTGTAAGGCTTCTGCTGGTAGCTGACCTTGACCATGTAGACGGCGCATTCGATGCCGAACTTCTTGGTGGCATAGGAGAGCGCGCCGCCCCACTGGCCGGCACCGGTCTCGGTGGTGATGTTGGTGATGCCCTGCTCCTTGGCGTAGTAGGCCTGGGCCAAGGCGGAGTTCAGTTTGTGGGAGCCGGCAGGGGAGACGCTCTCATTCTTGAAATAGATGTGGGCAGGAGTGCCGAGGGCGGCCTCAAGATCGTAGGCTCTCACAAGCGGAGTGCATCTGTAGCCGGCGTACTGCTCGCGTACCGGCTCGGGGATCGGGATCCACTCGTCAGTTGTGTTGAGTTCCTGGTCGGCGCAGGCCTTGCAGAAGATCGGGTAGAGATCCTCGGGCTTCAAGGCCTCGTGTGTGGCCGGATTGAGGATTGGCATAGGCTTGTTGGGCATGACTGCCTGCATGTTGAACCATGCTGTCGGGATTTCGCTCTCAGGGAGCAAGAATTTTTTCTGTCTCATTGTTGTTCGTTTTTGAATGATACTATTATTTGTAAATCAAGTTGTCTTTTTATATGGTCTCTTAGACAGGCTTGGCGGCCTGTGGAGGTAACACAAAAAAGGGCGACCATCATCCGGTCGCCCTTGAAATTTCATTATGTCCTTGACTAGATCAAAGCGTTTGCCTGAAGGAATGCGTTGATACCAACAGCCGCAAAGCCAAGGAAGATCAGCGTGGCGACCACGATGCCGATCACTTTCAGTCTCTTGAACCAGGTCTGGTTGTTCCAGCCAACTGTCTGGAACATGCTCCAGAAGCCGTGGCAAAGGTGGAACCATACAGCCACGAACCAGGCGAGGTACAATGCCAGCACCCACCATCGTCCGAAAGTGAGGTTGAGAAGTTCGTAAGGGTTGCCCTCCTCGGCGCCGGTGAACATGGCGAGCTGCATCTTAGCCCAGAAGTGGGTAAGATGGAAAGCAAGGATGCCGAGAATGATGATACCGAGTACGAACATGTTCTTCGCTGACCAGGAGTCGGCAGCGGCTACGCTTGAGGCCTCGTAGCGCTTGTAGCCGCCGCGGGCCTTTACGTTCTGCCATGTGAGCCAGCATCCGTAGATGATGTGGATGATGAAACCGGCGGCAAGAACAGGAACCATGATGGTGACAATCGGGAGCGCCATAAAGTCGCAGCCTTTCTGGAAAAGACCGTCAAGCCCGTTGTAATTGCCTGTGAAAGAGTCAATGACGGAGAACAGGTTGATAGTCACATGAAGCAGCAGGAAGATTATGAGAAATGCTCCGCTGACAGCCTGGATGAACTTCCTTCCGATGGAATAGTGAAATGCGTTCGCCATTATCGTCTTAATTAGTTTCTTAATGTTGCGTAGCGGGAGTGGGGCATGATCCCACGACCTCCGGATTATGAATCCGACGCTCTAACCAGCTGAGCTACCCCGCCATTCCTGGCAAAAGCCATAAAAAAACGGCCGAGGCCGGATTTTTAGTTGAGATAGAAGGATTCGAACCCTCACTGACAGAGCCAGAATCTGTAGTGCTACCATTACACCATATCTCAATGATGTGTTGCGCCTGTCTTCGCAACTGGACTGCAAAAATAGAGATTAATCCTGAATTGGCAAAATTTTTTCGGCTTTTTCTCTTTTTTCGGGGATAATTAGAAGTTGTTTTGATTTATCTGAAGATTAATAAATATTTTTTGCAAAAAAACAATAAGTTTCCCTATGGGATTAATTTATTTATAATCAATGAGTTACCCCCCCCCACCAAAAAACACACAATAATCGTAAAAATAACAGAAAAAGCTTTGCATATATGGAAAATGTTGCATAACTTAGCAACCAGATTGATGAGCAATCAGGCAAGAAATCGGCAGTTCTTGTAAAGACTAAAAATCAAGTGTTCCTCAATGTTAGGAACAATTATAAATTTTTGATGCTTTCGTCTCCCGTCCGGAATTAGTCGCTCCGTTCGAAAAATGAAGACGAGGAACCTTAAAACCGCGGACTTTAACCCAACCCGCTTTAGTATTTTTCCCTTTTTTGTTGCCCTAGGACAACGGATTCCTTTCAACTATACAGGAAACCAAGGCAAATGACCTTCCTTTCTTGCATGGATTAATTGTGTGAACTTATGTCAAGACAACTAACCCTGACAGCCTTTATTCTGGCTCTGCTTGCCGGTGTGACACCTGCGTCCGGACAGGACTTCGCGGTGAAGACGAATCTGTTGTACGATGCCTCGGCGACAGTCAACGCCGGAATTGAATTTCCTTTCGCCCGAAGGTGGACGCTCGACGTTTCCGGTAACTACAACGCTTGGTCATCCCCAAACTCCCTGAAAAGGTGGAAGCACTGGATGGTGCAGCCTGAAGCTCGGTGGTGGTTCTGCAACCGCTTTGCCGGGCATTTTATCGGTATCAACGCGATGGGGATGGAGTACAACTTGGGAGGCCTTGACCTCGGCTCATTCCGGCTTCCGGGAACTGATTTCCGAAAGCTCACGGACTTCCGCTACGAAGGCTATGCCGTCGGAGCTGGACTGGCCTACGGCTACGCGTTTGCTCTAGGTACCCACTGGAACCTTGAACTGGAGGTAGGAGCAGGCTATGTCTACACCTGGTTCGACAGGTTTCCTTGCAAGGAATGCGGGCGCAAGATAGATGACGGCTCCCATCACTATTTCGGCCCCACAAAGGCCGCGGTCAACATTGTATATCTGTTTTAATGAAGGAGGAACGGCTTTATGAACATTCAAATCGCTAAACTAATTTTGGTTGGAGCCATTCCTCTGGCTTTTGCTCTCGGAGCGAATGCCCAGGAACGACACATTCTTGCGGGTGGGGTCGGCGTGGAGAACATATCCGTCGAGCGTACTGCCAAGGACAGGATGGATATAACCCTTGATCTTGACCTGTCAAGACTCTACCTGAAGAGCGACAAGGCTTGCCTTCTGACACCAGTGCTGACCCGTGGCGACAAGTCGCTTGAACTTCCGGCTGTCGGACTGTACAGCAGGGGAAGCTTCATCCAATACCTCCGGGGCGGGCGCCGCACACTCTCTGGCAACGAGAAGATGACATATTCAGTGAAAAAAGCACCTCGTCTGGTCAACTACTCCACCCGGGTTCCGTGGGAAGATTGGATGGACGGAGCAGAGCTTCAGATCCGCTCCGACCGGTTCGGATGCAGAAATTGTGACGAGGGGAGCAGCCTCACCGAAGGATTGGCAGGCTATACGATGCCGACCTTTACCTTCGAGCCTGAATTCGTCTATGCCCGCCCGAAGGCGGAAGTCAGGAAGTCCCGCTCAATCTCGGGGGAGGCTTTCATCGACTTCGTCCAAGGGAAGACAGCTGTCGTGGAAACTTACCACTCCAACGCCGCAGAACTGGCGAAAATCCGTGCCGGAGTGGATTCTGTCCGCATCGACCCTGACATCACCCTCAACGGCATCACCCTCAAGGGGTTCGCTTCCCCTGAAGGTCCGTACGCCCTGAACGAGAGATTGGCGAAAGGCAGGACCGAGGCCATCCGGAACTACGTCCGCGACATCTACAGGCTTGACAACAAACTCTTCACTACCATCTCTGTTCCGGAAAACTGGGTGGGGTTAAGGGAATACGTCGCCGCTTCAGACCTGCCTCATAAGGCGGAAATCCTGGCCATCATCGATGATGACACCACTTTCAAGAATCTTGACGCCAAGGAATGGAGAATAAAGGGTGTCTACAAGGATGAATATGCCGTCCTGCTTCAGGACTGCTACCCATACCTGCGCCGCACCGACTACCGGATCGACTACACAATCCGCTCCTACGTCACCGCAGAAGAGCTGGAGGAAATCTTCGCCACCCGCCCTCGGAACCTCAGTCTGGAGGAGTTCTACCTGCTCGCCTCGAAGTACAGGCCGGGAGAGGATAAATTCAACGCCATCTTTCTGGAGGCCGTGAAGACCTACCCTGACGACCCTGTCGCCAACCTGAACGCGGCGATGGCCAAGATGCAGGAAGGGGATCATGACAATGCCCTGGACTACCTCGGCAAGACCGGCGACGACGGTGCCGCCCTCTACGCACAAGGCCTCTTCCTGGCCCTTGTCGAGGACTACACCGGTGCGGAGGACTACTTCACCAAGGCTCGGGACGCGGGAGTACCGCAGGCCGCGGCCGCACTCGACCAGCTCCGGAAGAGAAAGGAGATCCTCTTCCTTTGGTGAATATGCGGGAGCGATGAACCAGCGAGTGAATTACGAATATGCGTATGAATAGGAACATACGAATGAACGCCCACAATGAACATGTTATTGACGACATTATAAATCAACTATCTAATTTTTGCCTTATGAAACACGTAAGATTATTATTCTGCGCTGCGTTAGCTGCCATGACTCTGAGCGCCTGCGACAAGGAAGAAACCAAAGTGGCCGAAGGACCAACCAAGTCGGTCGAGATCAACATCGCCAACATCCTGACCCGTTCGACGGGTACAGCCATCGCTGACGGGACGAGAGTGACTCTCAATGACTGCCAGATCTTCTTCACCGACGGAACCGCCCTTTACAAGGGAAAGAACGGTGACGGAACAGATGCCGTCCACTTCTTCTCTGGCAACGATATACCTACAACCGCAGTAAGGTACCACTTCCTTCCTGCCGCTGTCAACAAGGTTATTGTGGTCGGAAACCTTGATGAAGAGAAGGCTCCAGCAAATCTTGCCGCCATCGAGATGGAGCATTTGATTGCGGATGAGCAGAAGGCTGAAGATCTCTGTCTTTATGGTGATAGCCCCCTGACCCTTGCGACCACCTCTCCTGACGAGCATGCTCCTCTCTACACAGCTACCGTGAATCTCAGGCCGCGCGTGGCGCGCCTTGAGGTCAGCGGATTCGAGCGCATTCCGGACGAAAGTGCTGACATTCAATATATGTACGACAAGATCGTTCTTAACAAGATTGCCCTCAATAACTGGTACAACAAGGCCATGTTTGTGTCGGAAACAGCAAGCGATCTGATGAACGAGACCATAGAATCAGGAACTGTGTTCGGCTGGATCAATTCTCTGACAAATGTATGGTATGCCGACGAGGTCGGTCTGACACTGACCGTACCGAACGGGGCGGACAACTCCAAGACCTTTGTCTATCACACCTTCCCGGCAATGGTTCCGCAGATTGTGATCACCTGCATGAATGACGATGTCCCGGCCTATCTTGCGACAAGGATGCTGACCAAGCCGGATGGCACGGAGATCACCGCTTTCGAACCCGGCAAGATCTACAAGCTTGCGTTCAAGTTCAAGGACTCTGATTTCAACCTGCCTGACAAGTGCATCGACGTGACAGTCACCGTGGCGAGCTGGGAGGTTGTCCCTGTGGTGCCTGTGTTCTAGCTCTGACAACCAGAAGAACCCGGAGGCCGGACGGGTTTGTAATCCCGGTCATAGTTATCAGTAAGACAAAACAATTGAAGACACGGATATGAAACCACTACACTTTCTGTTCGTCACAGCATCCGTCTTTCTCGCAGCAGTGTCCGGCAGCTGCATCAAGGAGGACTTGAGTGCATGTCGTTCCACGAATGAGTTGACACTCAGCTATAAGGGAGACGGCGAGACGGAAATATTCAAGGACAAGGTCCGCAGGGTTGAGGTCTTTGTCTTCGATTCCAAAGGAATCCTTGTGCACTCGGGTGTCCTGCCGCAAAGCGATGTTGACAGGGCAAAGACAGTCCTGCCGACGCTTGACCCTGGCGACTACACCATCGTCTGTGTTGGGAACACCCATTCCACAAGGATTGACAAGGTGGTTGTGGGGGATTTCACCAAGACCCTCTTTGGCCCGGAAGCCCAGTTCGGCTCCGGGACAGTGACGGGAGCGGACTCCCTCTACTTCGCCTCCAAGAGGTTCACGGTCACTGACTACGATGCCGCCGACGTGATTCCGTTCAAGAGCGCCCACTACAAGGTTGTGGTGGAGGTACTCGCAGACGGTGTGATTCTCGACGCGCTGACCACGCTGACCGTCACAGGCCTTTCCCCTTACACAAACTTCGCGGGCGATGTCCATGGAGATCTCGTCCACTATCATCCGGCCATGAACCGTTCCTCCTCGATGATGGTCTCAAGGTTCAACATCAAGAGGAACAAGGACTTCGGCAACACCGAGGTTGTACTCACGACCTCGGCGGGGGTCGAAGTGGCCAGAATCAACGTCGGAGAGTTCCTCCGCGACCATCCCGAGATTGATGTCTCCAAACACGAGTGCCTGATTCCGATCAGGATCGTCTTCACCTCCGCCGGAATCGAGATAATGATTCCCGAATGGTACGCCCAGCACGTCAACCCTGAATTTTAACTATTATGAAGTCCAACGTAAGAATATTCATTGCCACATTTGCCGCCGGAGCCATCCTTTGCCTCTCTCAAGGGTGCATCAAGGATCACTTCCCACAGATGGAGTCCGGTGGTGGTTCCGTCCCTGTGCTTATGAGCGTCGGTACGAGGGCTGACATACAGGACGAGGAGGTTGTGTCGCTGAGGGTCTATGCCTTCTCTGGCGGTGCGCTCGTGGGAGAGTACCACACGGACAGTCCGAACTTTGTCGCTGGCAAGGCCACTCTCATTATGGACCTCCGTCAGGTGGCCGCCTCGCCGCAGCGCACCACGTTCTATGTCATCGCCAATGAGGCATCAGCGGCAGGACTGTCAGATGCCTCCGGGGTTTCTGCCTCATTTGCGTCCGCGCCTTCCGAGGACTATCTCAAAGGCTTGAGGTTCACTGGGATAACTGGCCGCGTCCCGATGTCCGGGATGCAGACGATCGACATTGATCTGAACACCATGACCCCGAACGGCGCAGCCGGCCACGAAGGCCACCAGATGGCGACCCAGAAAATCGACCTGACCCTTGCGAGGACTGTCGGCAAAGTGGAGTTTCTCTTCTCCCGAAGCCCGGGCAACGACCGTCAGATTGCTGTCACCAGCATTGAATATGCCGCCGGATCCAAGGCCGTCCTCGGCTGGCTTTTCCCGAAGACCTCCGAAGAATTGAAGGCTTCTTTGGCCTCCGCCGGCTTCTGGGGCACTACTGCGGGCGTGTTCTTTGCCGGAAATCTGAAAATCGAAAAGAACACCACTGTCCCCGGCAGCCAGAATGTCGATGAATATGTTTCCGCAGGTTCCGGTGACTATCCTGTCGAGAATCCTTATGGATCGGCCTCTCCGGATGAGGCGGGAGCAGGTGTGAATGACGCGGCGGGGGCAGTCCGAGGCACCAACTTCAAAGTCACCTACGTGATTGACGGCGAGTCCGTCGAGAAGACTGTCTGGCTTCCGGCTCTGGAGCGGAACAAGGTCTACAGGGTATTCTGCGAGGTGGACCGTCTGACGCTGACCGGCTCATACACGGTTGAGGACTGGGATGATGTCGGAGTCTCCATCTCTGCTCCTGAGGTGAAGTTCCTTCAGGTCAGCAAGGAGAATGTGGAGATGCGCAACGTCTCCACTGACAATTCGGTTGTCTTCAACTCCTCGTCCGATGTGACAGTGACCGTGAAGAAAGCTTGGTACATCAACAAGTTCGGTCTGGAAAAGCCGGTCTCCGGACAGGTGACAGTCTCGGCGTCAGGATCTTCCGGCTGGATTACCATCAACAGTCCTGTCCCGGCCAACAACCTCGTCCGTTACATCACCCTTGAGGTCAGGAACGCCGACGGCATGACCCGTACCGTCAATGTCATCCAGTACCCTCTCGATTGGATCACCTTCGAGGTCGGCCGGTACTCGTACAGGAAGGATTTCGTCTCCGGATCCGGCTATGGCGTGATTACTTGGGATAATCCGGGAGATGCGACCATAAGCAGCGGTCCAGACTTAAGTTTCCCGACAACTGTAAACCGCAGTGGAGATAGCTGGACTCCGGCTAATGGAACAGGAGGTCTGTTCACATCCCGTGTTTGTCTTAACCGGGATCCTGTCGATGCTGCAGGAAACTACAATCTGACGAACTATTATTATCAGCGGAGAGATTGGAATCCTGGAGGATTCTTCACTCCTGGCTATTGGTCTGGGCCATACGTTCGTAAAACCGGCAGTCCAGATTCTGAGAATAGGAATCCTCGATTGTATCACATCAAGATAACCTCGACTTCGGGTACATACACACTAGGTATTCCTGGTAAGGATGCCAGTGGAAACACATTGGCTGATGAGTACACCAAAAAGATGGTCTCACCTTCATTTATGCTGGCCTCCCAACTTGGGGTTGTTACCAACAGCATTGCGACAACCGTGTCACATGCCGCTTATCATTGCTCAAAATATGTGGAGAAGACATGGGATGGCGTGGTCTATGATGACTGGCGACTTCCGACCGAGGCGGAGCTACTGATTATCAAGAAGTATCAGAATGCGGCTCCGCAGGAGGCGATGAGTGAGGTTCTTGGAGGGGCTTACTATTGGTCGGCTAGCGGAGCGGTGCAGATCAATTCGGGTATGAATACATTCCTTCGTTGCATCCGTGACGCCTATTGAAACCTACTTCCTGTCACAGCGCTTCGGCATATTCAGCGGTCGTCGAGGTACCGGCGGAACTCAAGCTCCGCTCGCTGGGTTTGTCAAGGTGCTGGCGGGACGAAGCAAAGCTATACAGTAGAAAAGGACAAACGTAAACAAAAGAACAGCAAAGTCTATGAACAACATGATATTCAGAAACATCCAAACGATCCTGGCACTCGGCCTCACCCTGGCCTCCTGCCATGTCAGGGATCTTGTCCAGGATCCGCTTCCGGAAAAGGACGGCATTGTCTTAGACTTTTCAGTCACAACCCCGGACATGCAGACGGCTCCCACAAAGGCGGTCGCTGACAAAGGTGTCGAATCGCTCGTCCTGTTCTGCTTCGGCTCAGACGGCAGGTTCCTTGATGTAGTGGCTGCATCGGAACACAATCCTGACATGGCCGCTCCGACGGAATCAGCTCCGAATCTGGCTGGATCATTCTCCGCCGTAGTCCGCGGTGCCACAAAGATTGTCCATCTGCTTGGCAATCAGGACATCGCCTCGTTCGACAAGACCGGAGCGGCCGGCAAGACAGAAGCGGAGTTGATGGCCACTCTTCCCGGCACGGCCGGCAGGATGGTCTATTGGGGCAGAGTGGCGGCCACCGGCACACAGAGCATAGCCGACGCGTTCACCGCCACCGGGCCTGTAAGGCTCGTCCGGAACATGGCCAAGATTGTGGTAAACAGTGCTGTCCCGGGATTCTCCATCGAGGGAATAGCCCTTTTCTCTGTAAGCGGCACTGGCACGGTAGCACCGTACAATCAGACCGCCGGCCTGTTCGACTGGCTCTCGTCCGCAAGAGACTACCTGACCCTGCCGCCGGCCGTGGCACTGACCGACCAGTCTGTCTCTGACCTAGCCTCGGTACAGTATGCCTACGAGACATCAGTCAACCTCGCCACACCGGCGGGTGTCATTGTCAAAGCCTCCGGCAGATTCTACAAGCTTCTTATCCAGGATTCGGCTGGTCAGGATCTTCCGCTGCTGAGAAACCATCGCTACACATTCACTCTCGGCTCAAGGCTTAACTATCCTTATGCCTCTTTTGATGAGGCCAAGGCCGGGGTGGCGTCAAACAACGTCTGGGCTACCGTATCCGACGAGGTTACCTACATCGAGAGCGGAGCCGAGATACTTTCCGTGGACAAGGCCTACATATTCATAAAAGGAACTGATGCCGCACAGAGTGCCAATGTTGGATATTCCTACACCGTCGGCGGTGCGGCGGGTACAAATCCTACCGTCCTTTGGGCCGAAGGTAACAATGTGGCCGAAGAGGCCTTCACGCATGTCTACGCTGCCGATGGCAGAGGCATCATCACGCTGACTGTCAATCCTATGGGTTCGGAGAACATCCGTCAGGGTACTCTCGTGCTGAGGACGGCGACCGGTCTCCAGCGCAGAATCAAGATCTATTCGATTCGTGAGGCCGAATTCACACCGGCTTCAGCAACCGCGGTCGGCTCGCCGACAGGCTCTCCGAGCCGCCAGACCGTGAGACTGAAATTCACCATCCCGTCCACTATTCCTGCGGAGCACTGCCCGTTCAAGGTTCTCATCACCGCCAAGGGTATGGACGCCGCGCCGGTGAACCGTCTTGATGTCATCACCAAGGAAATCTCCCCTGCCGACTACGGAACTGATCAGATTATAGGACAGAGCTTCAAGTACGTCTACACCGTGGAGGCCTCCAGTGTCGGGAATGAAATCTCATTGGATTTCCTCACCACCACCGCTTCCTCCTACAGTCCGGCGGCCAATCCGTTTATTCTTGAGTCCCATCCGATATTCAACACCTGCCGCATTCCATGACGCGCAAGTCGTTAATTCCATAATCCGCTCTTCCTCCGTTCAGCGAGTCTGCCGAAATGAGTTTGTCGAAGTGGGTATGCATTCCATCGCACGGCAGAATCGTCAGCGTTTCTTCCGGCTGATGATCAGCAGCCCGAGGAAGGCGAAGAGTGCGTTGAAAAGAAGCAGCTCATAGCTGAATTTGTAGCCTCCGAACCAGCGCTCGGAATTGCTCTGGAGGATGAGGCAGAGAACCGGCGCGATGACCGCTACCAGCGGCACCCATCTGTCGCGCACCTTTCTTTTCGTGAATATTCCGAAAGCGAACATTCCCAGGATCGGCCCGTAGGTGTAGCTCGCCAGCTTGTAGACCGCGTCAATGGCCGATTTCGTGTTCAGAAGATAGAAGACGAAAATCACGATTCCCATCAGCAGGGCCATCAGCAGATGCACTTTCTGCCTTGTGGCCTTCACCTGCTCCTCGCTCTTGCCCTTGGTGCCGATGATGTCAACGGTGAACGAGGTTGTCAGCGCCGTCAGCGCGGAACCGCCGGCGGCGAAGGCGCAGGACACAAGTCCGATGATGAACAGAACACCTACGATGGCGGGCAGATAGCCCCCCGTGGCCACGGCAGGGAACAGTGTGTCACCGACTTCCTGGATGCCCTTCTGCCCGGCGAACACGTACAGCAGCACACCGAGACAAAGGAACAGGAATATTACCGGAACCTGAAGCAAGCCACTGGTAATGAGGTTCTTCTGTGAATCTTTGGCGTTGCGGCTGCTCAGCGTCCGCTGCATCATGTCCTGGTCCAGACCGGTCATCGCTATCACGGTGAACACGCCTGCCAGGAACTGTTTCCAGAAATATTCAGGATGGTTCACGTCGTCGAAGAAGAACATCTTTGAACAGTCACTTTCACGCACCGTCTGCACCACGCCGGAGAAGCTCAGCCCCAGATCCTTGGCGATGAACACGATAGCCAGCACGATGGACACGATCATGCACACGGTCTTCAGCGTGTCCGTCCAGATCACGGACTTCACCCCGCCCCTGAACGTGTAGACCAGCACGATCCCCACGGAGACGATCACGTTCAGCACGAACGGCAGCCCCAGCGGTTCGAAGATCATCAGCTGGAGCGTCACACAGACGAGGAACAGTCTCACGGCGGCTCCCAGAATCTTGGAGATGAAGAAGAACCACGCTCCGGTCTTGTGCGAGGACACTCCGAACCGGTCGTCAAGGTACTGGTAGATCGACACCATGTTCATCTTGAAGAATATGGGCGTGAGGACAAACGCTATGATGATGTAGCCCACGAAGAAGCCCAGAACCATCTGCATGTAGCCCATTGCCGTGCCTCCTACGCCGACCATTCCCGGCACGGAGACGTAGGTCACCCCCGACATCGGTGCTCCGATCATCGCGATCGCCACGATCCACCAAGGCGCCTTGCGCCCTCCGTTGAAGAACCCGGCGTTGTCAGCGTTGCGAGAGGAGATCCAAGACACCGTGAACATCACGGCAAAGTACGCCAGAACTGTGATTATGACTGATAAAGGACTCATATTCAGAAAATTATTTTGACAACATCGTCGGTTTTGGTGCGGTCCGCTGAAGAAAGGTTGAAGATGACGGCTCCGCAGGCATATTCATAAAGGATTGGTTCGCCGGTTCTCAGGAGGGTGACGGACTTGGGCTTTTTGTTGGTGAGGACGCTGACCTGGCCTTTGAATGACGGCAGGAGGTGGGCGTACCAGACTCTCTTCCCCCTTGTGGTGAGCGGAACGTTGCTGAGGCGCGCGCCGGGAGTCGGCCCCGCTCCGTTCAGGGACTCCGCGCTGTGGGACATCCAGGCCTTCAGCGAATCGGTCTGGCGGTAGAAGTTCGGGTGCATCTCCCCGTTGCCGTCGGGACTGGCGTTCGGCAGGAAATTGCCGCCCAAGGACCGCGAGGCGACATATTCGTCAAAAAACCAGCTCATCGGACGGAAGGTGCCGGTCTTGTCGTAGCCCCAGCCTCCTCCTCCGCAGGTCCAGATGTGGCAATGCTCCCACCATTCCGACGGTGAATATGTCGGTTTCCGGCACTCGAAAGGCGTGGTGAAGTCCCCGACCCGCACACTGGTGCCATCCGGGTTGTCCGGATCCACGATGTTGTGCCATCTGTCGTTGACGACGATGTCGGGCTGGAGCGAGCGGATCCATGCGTAAATCTTGTCGTTGTGGTGATCCGTGACACCGATCATGTCCATACCGTCCAGCCAGAGGATGTCTATCTTGCCGTAGTTTGTCAGCAGTTCCTCGATCTGGGCCATCACGTAACCGAGCATCCTGACATATTCCTTCTCCCTGAGGACAGGATCCTTGATGCCTTCCACCTGGCTTCTGGTGTTGGCGTCGAAGTGTCTCTCGTCGTAGGTGCCGGGGTACAGCCAGTCACGAGGAGAGTAGTAGAGTCCCACCCTGAGACCGGCCCGGCGGCAGGCTTCCACATATTCCTTTACGAGGTCGCGTCCTCCCATGAACTGCTTCGTGCCGATACCGTACTTCGACGGCCACAGGCAGTAGCCGTCGTGGTGGCGGGTTGTGAGTACGGCGTAGTTGAAACCGGCCTCCCTGGCCGCCGTAAGGTACTTGTCGGCAGGGAATTCCGGGTTGAACCCGAGTGCCTGGCCATAGTAGAGTTCCTTGGATTTGTAGCCGCCGTTGTAGCGGTAGTGGTTGATCATCGCCCAAGAGGGCTGCGCCCCGAGCATGCTGTGGATGCCCCAGTGCATGAACAGGCCAAGGCTTGCGTCCGGAAACCACCGCGCTCCCTTGCTGGGATTAGGGTACTTGACCGCCTTCTTGAGTGGCGTGTCCAGAAGGGCTTCCGCCCTGTCGATGTCGCTCTGCCCGATGAGGTAGTGTTCCGTCGGGGGGAAGTTGATCTGTGCGCTCGCTTCGATGCCGAAGATCGCCGCAAGTGTTATTGCCAGGATTCTTTTCATGCTGCCTTACAGATGATTACGGTTGCCCAGACCTCGCAGCCTTCCTTTCTGCCGACGAAGCCGAGGCGCTCGGTGGTGGTGGCTTTGACGGAGATGTTGCCGGGGTCCGTCCCTATGACTTCCGCGAGTTTTGAACGCATGGAGTCTATGTGCGGGCGGAGTTTGGGAGCCTGAAGGGCGATGGTGATGTCGGCGTTGCCGAGTTCGTAGCCCTTTGCTCTGATCATCCTCATCACCTCCTTCAGAAGCAGCTTGCTGTCAATGCCTTTCCATCTGTCATCGCTGTCCGGGAAGTGAAGTCCGATGTCGCCCAGGGCCGCCGCTCCGAGAAGGGCGTCGCACAGTGCGTGGATGGCCACATCGCCGTCGGAGTGGGCCACAAATCCGGCCTCGCTCTCGATCCTGACGCCGCAAAGCCACATCGGAAGTCCTTCTCTCAGGGCATGGACATCGTAGCCGTTGCCTATTCTGTATCTTTCCATTGTACTGTCCTGTCTTTCCGCCATGTTGTCCGCGGGGAGATTCCTTACACCTGTTCTCCCGCGTCCGGCGCAATTTGGACAAAAGTAATCATTTTCTACGTTTTAAACCGCTAATTTTCTTATTTTTGCCTTCTCTTTATCGGACGATAAGGGACATCTTAGCGTAATTCTTTGAAGAGACCACGATGATAATGAAGAGATTAGTGTCCATGGCGATCCTGTCGCTGGCCGCGGTCCAGGCTTTTGCCGGATCATGGATCCGTGTCAACCAGATCGGCTACCTTCCTGAAGCGACGAAAGTGGCGGTGTTCATGAGTGATGAGACTGCGCAGATCAATGGTTTTGAGCTGGTTGACGCTTTCACCGGCGAGGTGGCTTTCAGTTCCTCCGCCGTGAGACCGACTGGTGTCCTGGGGCGCATGAAGACAACCTGCCGCCTGGATTTCAGCGGATTGAAGACCAGCGGCGCTTATTACATCAAGGTGCTGTCCTCGGGCGGCGAGACCCGCTCGGAGACCTTCCCTGTGGGGGCTGGTGTGTACGACGGCGCGGCTGATTTCGTGCTGAACTACATGCGTCAGCAGCGTTGCGGATGGAATCCGTTCTTCAAGGACAACTGCCACCGGAAGGACGGCATCATCGTCGGGCATCCGGATCCCCGGAAGGACAGCACGTTCCTTGACGTGACCGGAGGATGGCACGATGCGTCGGACTGCCTTCAGTACACAACCACCTCGGCGAACGCCATCTACCAGATGATGTTCGCTTACCAGAGCAACCCGGAGGCGTTCTCGGACAATCATCTTGCGGACGGAACTCCTGGACGCAACGGGATCCCTGACATCGTGGACGAGATCTACTGGGGACTCAAGTGGCTTGACAAGATGAATCCGGAGCCGGGGGAGATGTACAATCAGATCGCCGACGACCGTGACCATGTGGGGATGCGTGTCCCGAGCGACGACCAGGCCGACTACGGCTGGGGCAAGGGCGGGTTCAGACCGGTCTGGTACTGCTCCGGCGAGCCGCAGCAGAGAGGCCGTCGAGGGGACAGGAACAAGACTACCGGTGTGGCCAGCACAGCGGGCAAGTTCGCCTCCGATTTCGCTCTCGGCGCGGAGATCCTAAGGCCGTTCTACCCGGAGTTCGCCGAAAGAATCGGTGCGAAGGCGAAGGCCGCCTACGATGCCGGAGTGGCCAAGCCAGGAGTCTGCCAGACCGCCTCGGTGGTCTCTCCTTACATCTACGAGGAGGACAACTGGGTGGATGACATGGAGTTGGCCGCCTACGAAATGTTCCGCCGCACCGGTGACGGGAAGTACCGCACGGAGGCCATTGAATATGCCCGCCGCGAGCCGGTGACCCCTTGGA
>ULJR01000368.1_pt1 | contig 23402 bp, 39 predicted proteins | sample 1950951 | NCBI WGS metagenome assembly ULJR01 (sample SAMEA4835480, study PRJEB28245) | human gut metagenome | biome: gut microbiome; material: fecal sample | place: Denmark | collected 2008
TCTCAAATGAGAAGCCTCGGCTATTTTTTTTTAAATTAATAAATACCCATCCCCAAATATTTATTAATAAGTAACAGATAATTCATTTAACTTATCACAAAAATCAAGAGTTAATTGATTATCTTGTAAATCATTATCTCCTATAGTATCAATAATCTATTGTACTTCATTAAGTACTTTGTTCATTTTAGACTTTAAGTCTCTTAATTCTTTGTTAGTCATTAATCAATTTTTATATAACCATTAACATCTAGATTATCATATATAGAAGTCATTGTATATCCTGTAATTGGATTTCTATAATGATATTTTTTAATTTCTATATCTTCCTCTTCTGAATTAGAATTTATATTTTGGTTGTCTTTAATCCATTGGTCTAAATCAGCTTCTGTCCCATTCTCTAATTGAAATAGAATCTTAGGTTCTGATTTTAATCGTTTTAATTTTTTAGTAAGATTAGTTGTTTTTAAAATCTTACCATTTAATTCATAAATTGCTGCTATCATTTAAAGATTATGTTTTTAAAGTAGAATTAGCGTTATCCGAATAGCACCACGTGGAGGTTTCTACTTACGCTATTCTTCTCCCACAAGGATTCGAACCCTGACTAAAAGATTTCATACTACTCTTACTTTTACATAAGCCATCTCATTAGGATGTTGTAGTCTGGACTATTTCTTCATCTACTAGAGATGCTTCCCTGTATAGTCTCTACGCCATTTATAACTTTTATAAGTTAATTTAGTAAGCCCTCGCCAAAGAATATATTACTATATTCGAGGTTTCGGTTTATTAGGGGAAGAGTTTCAATATATGTCACCATATAAAGCTCCTTATTTTAAGAGTCTTCTGTGCTAACCATTACACCATAGGAGAATATTATCTTATAAATAACTACTAACACTAAAAGGATTTTCAGTAGAAGTAGTTTTATTATTACTAGTGTTTATTGCAATAAACCCATTATGGGGTATATCTTTTAAAACCATATCGTCTATAGTTAATTTAGGTCCATTAATAATATTTACTAGTTCTATTAATTGAGATACTGTAAGATTAGGAACTATCTTATTAATTTTTTGTAATGTTTCTATCATTTAAAAAATCCACTATGTGTTTAAATTCTTGTTTATATTTTTTATATTTAGAATTATCTAAATTAGAAGAAAAATCTTCTAAAGATATATCTGAGATAATTCCAAATATTAGACAAGCATTGTTAAATGTTTCATCATCTAATTTACTACAATATTCTTCAAATTCATCTACCTTTTTAGTCATGGTTATATGAATTACATTATCAATAACCTATAAATTTATATTATACTAATCAGGAAGGTCTTTAATACTTTGTATTAGTTGTTCTTTATTCATTTAATATTTCTTTTTGATTACACGAGTAATATAGTCGAGGTAGAGAATATTAAAAGTTAATTTTTGTAAAAGTTAATATTTTAAGAAATTAAAATTAAAATTTTAAAAATTCAATTACTAAATAAACTTATACTCAATTATATTTTTTATAATTTGAGTTCTATCAGATATTTTACCTTTAAAAAAGTATTCAGGATTTAAATAGTAAACAGCTTTATATCTAGAATCTTTTAATAACATCTTTTTCTTTACTAAAGAAGTAATAGTATTACGTATAGTTCCAGCAGCTAAGTTAGTTTTAATTTTAATAGTATCTCTAAGTTCTTCATCTAAAGAAATCTTATTTCCTGGAAGTGCCCTATCTTTATCTTCATAATAATTAGAAGTATACCATAAAACAGCTAATACATTAGACTCTGCTTTAGATAACTTATAAAATTCTTCATTATCTCTTAAATATATCTGGCAGAATTGTTCAGCACTAACAGTTTTAATAGTTTTAACTTCAGCTGATAATATTTCTCCACCTATTCCAACTTTAATTGATTCTATTTGTTTCATATTAACATTTGTTTTAATTAAAATTAATTTATTCATTTTTTATATGATTCAAAATAAATTCACAAAAATTATGTCACAAAAATTATGAATAGAACAAATGTAGGAATGAATGAAGTGAATCCTCCAATGAATAGAATAAATCTGTGAGTGCATAAAAAATTTGTAAGTGCCTGATAATCAAGGAGTTATGAAAATACTCTTCTTATCTTATACGATGAAAAATATTTTACATTTTTAAAATTTTAAAATTTTTAAGGTTACTTTATATATCCCCCCCCCGTTATTTTTTAGGAACTGTTACATTAATGGCTTTATTGAAGTAGTTAATTTTTAAATTAAATTGAGCTATTTGTTCGGGAGTAGACTACCTCCTTAGTCCCCCCACCATATTTAGTCAAAAAACAAAACAAAAAATTAATAACAATTAAACATTAAGATTATGAAAGGTACAAACAATGAAATCAGTCTCAGCCTTTTAGGCTTGGAGAAAATGTACAAGGCTGACTTAGGTGAAGCCTTAGTAGAAAACACTGAATTCGCTGTCAGCTTCCCTGACAGTGTAGAGCTCACGACACGTCAGATGTCCCGTGAACTCACTGCTGATGAGCAGCTCTTGCAACGCACTCATCAGTTAGGAATAGAGTTGACATCTGACGGGCGTGTTCCAAATGGCGAAGCTCCAATCTTAGTGGGGGTAGGTTTCACTAAAGACGATGACGGCAACGTAGTCTTCGGCGGCGGTAACCACGTAATGATTGCCGGCAACTTTGCAACAGTTTTCGCCGGTAAGACTTGCAAAGAGTGCGCGGAGACTTATGATAAAGCCGTTAAGGGCAACAAGAAAGTAGTAATGAAAGCTACTAAGTCCGCTAGAGGTAAGATTTGGTCGGAGTTTAGTATCAAGAAGTAATTAAAGGGGACTTTGTCCCCTTTTTTTACTGTTTCTATTTATTTTTTTGTAGTGTTTGTATGTTTAAGACATTTTATGGATTAGCATTTAAACATTATTTCATTAACTCTGAAACATTAGAACTTTATCGTAATAAATATATTTCAAATATTGTTTATGGTTGGTTTTTAATTGTCTCGGTTGATGGAGGAGCTACATGGGAAGAAGTGAAACATGTTAGTAGTGGAATCTTGGAAATAAGATATAAAAACTATCTTATTGGATTAATTTCCGATGTTGAGGAATCTAAAGAGATAAAATAGGGAGCATACACGACCCCCCAAAACTCAATCTCCAATTTCCAACAAATCTCAAATATTCACTACAAATTCATACCTAAAATCACTTTTAAACCATATTACAAATTCAGTATTTATCACAAAATACAACACTTTATTATTTTATTTTAAATATTGAGTTAAACTAAAATCAAAACAACACAAATAAAAATAAACAAATGTTTTGTTTAATGACTTTTAAGGTTGAAATCCCTGTCTAAAGTTTACTTTAGACGAAATCCTATAACGCAAAGCATACCTCAACGTGGTTTATAGGTCTTAAAACTAAAGTGCTTAATTAATAGAAATAATAACTCTTTAACAAATAACAATAAAATGAAAATAATAAAAACAACTCATTATAGAAATCATGAAGAGTCTGATTACACTTTGTTTGAAAGTAATAATCAACAAGAGGTTACAAAAAAATTTAAGCGTGCTTTTAATTCATTTTGAAGGATTACAATGTATTGCAGCAAATCCCGAAGAGCATTGGATAGTATTTGCAGAAAGTCTGTCAAAAAATGCTTATTGGGTAAAAGTAACTGTAACAGATTAATAAATATGTTTTAACGTAAGTTGAAAAATCATCCTAGTATATAGCTAAATAGTAGAACGGATGTTTATCCTTGTGCAGGAAGTATTTAGCACGTCGTAACACATTGAAAGTATTACTGGTAAAGTATTAAAAAGACTTTAGAAGTAAGAAAGCGTAAAGACAATTAGCCGAGTGTGAGCGGTACGTCTTACATAGCTGAGCACAAGCAGCGCGTCTTGTGTATTAGACTGTTGGAGAGACAACTGACAACCTGGAAAGACAGGTAATTTATAAGTCAGCCAGGAGACTATAAAATTCATACTGATGAGACTGGACGAAATAGCTAGTAACGTTATTAGCTATCTATGAACAATTAAATGTTTGTACTAGTAAATCCAAAACTAGGTAAAATTTGGAGTAACACATTAACACATAAAAAATGATAAAAGTATTGTTTAAATCAGAGGAATTGCTCATAGCAGCAGACTCTGAGAGTAAGGTGGTTTACGGAAACACCTCAAAAAATACCGTAGTAGAGTACCTCAACAATCTTACTCCAAAGAATGGTGAGGAAGCGTTGGGCATTATTATGCTAATCACACTACTCGCTACAAGTAAATATGTAGTAGCTAAACAAATTAAAGTTACTACTAAAACAGAAGTGGTTGTAAAAACTGCTAAATCTTCAATGGTTAAAACTGCTGAAGATGCACTTCGTATTGCAGCTAAATTTAACCTTGAGGAAGAGGTACAAAGAGAGCTTAATAATGGTGCTACACCACTAGAAGCTCTCAGAGAGTTGGATATCATTTGATGATTGTTTTAGTCCTGAGTAAGACTATAAACTGCTCACTTTTAGTTAAACAAATAAACTTTACAGAAATGAACAGATACTATAATAATGTTATAGCTAGAGGTATGAATGCTGAAACATTAGACGGACGTAAATAAATAATTCCATATAATGGTCGATCAAGTCTCTTGCAGGTACATCAATTGTATCTGCGAGAGATAAAAACTAAGGAACATTTACATTGGCGTGAACAAGTCATTAAGACCTGTAGCCAATCGTAAATCTCATAATTAATGGGAAATTTACACAACGAAAAATGTATTATGTATCTATTGATACTGCGATATTTAAACTTATAAACAATTTAACTATTTAAATAAAATGAAGAAATACAACATTTGGAATAAAATTTTCCATAAAAGGGAATTAAACAAGAATGTTACAGATTATAAACTTCAACAAGGTCTTGTTAATAATTATGAGTGTTGGCTTACTAAAATTGGTAATGCCAATACTCTATCTGAGTGTATGATACTCCATAAAAGAATTTGGCGTAAAGGGTTTCGTAATGCTAACCTTGGTCCAGATAAATATGGAATGTTTAGAACTAAAGATATAAACCTTATGACAATAAATGAGGTTTATATTGGAGGAATCTATGGTCTTAATACTCGAACTATCTCACAATGGGAAGATTCTAAAGAAGAACCATATGATTCTACACAGACATGCTATGACATTGTCTTATGTGCTTATAAAAGATTGTTAAAATCTAATATTATAGCACTTGCAGATAATGCTAAGTTATTAGTAGCAGAATACCAACAAAATAATTATAAGTTATGATATTTATTCAAGATATTGTTTTAACCATTTTACTTATGTTGATGGTTTAGGAACATTAGTATATAATGATTTTAAAGATATGAATTTATGATAAACGTATTTTAAAATGAGAAGGAATATACAATTTCTGTGACTATTCCTATTAAAAAAGTAAATTTCTCTGAAACTCCATCAAAAAGAGATTTCAAGAAGTTTGCAGAAGAAGTATTTGAGGCTTATACTAATATTATAGTAGAAGCTTTGGAAGCTCAAATGAATGCTTGTGTTAATGGTCTTATTAAGCATTCAGATGATGTAAAGTATTGTGATAGTAAATATTACACTAGAAAATCTGGTGGAGAACATACTTTCTCTTATAATGCTTATGATACTATGCAAAGACTAGTTAAAAAAATTCAGCAATATAAGTTGGGTGAATTAACTAAGTCTGAACTCAAACAGATTGCTAAAGCTCTTTATTGGGTTGAAGATAAATCAGATATTGGAAAATATACATTCCAAGACTTAATTGATGTAATAGATGAATACAGAGAACTTAAATAGAAAAATTGTATCAGGTTGTGAGAGTCTTGCCGGTAAAGCTCTCACAATAGATCATGATGCTAGAACTTATCACATTGGTGATAGAGTAATTCCATTTTCTTCTTGTGTTATTAAAGAAGGTAAAATTTATTACTTGACACCAATGTGTAAAGTTCTTGTTGATATGGGTTTTAAAGGCGTAGCAGATTTTACCTCTAATACAGTTATTTGTACTAGTTTTGATAATTGTAATCGCAATATTAAAACTGTAGGACTTGTAACTATCGACGACAGAGTCTTTATTAAGATTACTCTTAATTCAGAATTTCCAATGTATGAAGGTTACGAATCTTTAAGAAGTGAAGTTTATTAAGTAAAAGAATGAAGATAATCTCTGCACTCTAGTACTATAGAGTATAATAAATAGTTGACATCTTGGAAAGAAAATTGGTTAATCATAAGACAAGACTTATGTATTTTTAAAATAAAATAGTTATCAACAATATACAGTTTAGATCATTTTCGCTAGTTCGGTCTGTGATAGATAGGGGCTAGTTACTTTAGTAATCTATTATGTCCATAAGCACAATAGATTACAAAGACAAATATTAGAGTTCGGTCTGTGACAGATAGAGCTCTAGTGTAAACCTACATCCTGCATATCCAAAGTAGCAGACTCTTAATGAGAAAGGTGATGGCACATTATTAATAATTAAATAGTTTAAAAAATGGAGACAAAAGACATTATTAAGATTACAGCATTAGTCTTTTCTAAAAAGAAAACTATTGCACAAGTAAGTAAGGAGTACAAAGCTATTCATGGTAAAGAACTTCCAATCAAGAGTGACTTAGAAACATTACAAGCACAATTATCTTTGGGAGGAATTTATCAATGGTGACAATGAATCACAATACTCTGGGAGAATTAGTAATAATGCTCTCAGCACAGATTGATGCAGAGTACAATATTTCTAAGACTACACATGCTAACTATGCTAATGCTTTCAATAAGAAGTATCAATATCTTAATAATACATTAAGAATTATTTCTGGAGAAAGTGTAAAGGGGGGAACATTTGCAGCATATATTAGAAATCCTTTGTTAGTATTATCGGGACTGATTATGGATAAGTACAAGAAAATATTATTTACAGATATAAAAGGTAACACTTTTGTTGTAAATAATGTTAAATGGCTTTACCAATATATGAGTTCTAAAAACATTAATACAGAACCAAGAATATATGGATAAAGGTTTGCTAGGAATTGTTATACTTGCTTTTATTCTATGTGTGATTTGGATTATTGCCAGTCATAATAAAGTAATAAAACAAGTAAAACTTAATCAGCTAAGAGATATAAGAAGCAATATAAACAATGCTTTAAGTCTCTACGATTGTTTGTATATACATATTAATATGTATAATAAAGGATTTACTAGGAGTAAATCTTTGACATCTGATGGAATAGTATTTCTATCAGATAACTTATCATCTAAAACTGTAATGTTCAAAGAGGGAACTTTAGAATATATCGAAGGTCATTATGAAGCTGACTCTGAAACTTATAAAACAGCATTAGCTACATATAAATCTAGATTAATTTCTGAAGTTAATCTCGAACTAGATAGATATAACTATTAATTTTAAAAATTATGGAATTATTATTTAATGTTAAACAGAAAAATGTTGTGGCTAAGATTGGTGAAGATTACTTCTTTCTTAGCAAGAAACCAAAGAAACTAGAGTTTGCTGATTCAGTGCATAAGACTTTAGTCTTAAAGCATTTTAAAGCTCTGAAACCAACTATTGAAGAACATTCAGTTATTGATGAGTCATTAACTGTAGATGAGTGGAAAGATTTTCCAGTATGGTTAGAGAATGAATCTAATGGCGCTGAAGGAAATCTTGAGATTACTAAATTTACTTATGGTAATATTAAACTGTATGTAAATGGTGGATGCCTTTGTGGAAATGTTCCAGAATATGCTTTAAAAGGCATCATTAAATTGTTCAAACAATCTAAAACAAAAGAAAATGCAGACAATTAAGAAAGTAAAGTACAACATTGAGAGAGTTGGTAACAGTACGTTTTGTACTATGTCTTGTGATTTAGAGTATATAATGGATTACTTAGAAGGAGCTAATATAAAAGTTTCAAGTGCTGGTACTTCTGTATTCCTTAAAATTGCGACTTCTAAAGAAAGAAAGATTTTCATTAAAAATCTTGCTTCTTGGGGACTTACTGTTGATAATTCTACTGTAACAGTCGTTTCTAAAATTACTTTAAGTAAAAATGATAAGGACGACCAGGTAGTAGCTAATCGAATTGTAAGAGATAAAGCTATGCATACTATGTGTAAAGTTATTGCAAATGCTTTAAATCAGGCTTTGGATTCTACTTATAATAGATTAGCTAAAGTAAACAATATTATTAATAAGTTAGAGCACATTGCTTATCATTTAAAATACAATGAGAATTATATATATGATATTTGTCCAGACTCAGAAGATAATGATGTGGATATTGCAGACATACTATAAAATTGTCTTTGTATTGTATTAAAGTTTAAAATTTGCAAAATATGATGATTTAAACTATAAAATTTGAAATTAACAAATTTTTACTTTTACAATGGATATTTGAAACTATAGTAGAGTGTTGTTGAGAAACAATGCTCTATATACTATTAACTTTATAAAAATTATAATTATGAAAGTTTTAAGAAAGATATATAATGTTATTAACAATAGCATTCAGTCTCGTGTAGTCAATTCTAAAGAAGAGGCTAACAAATACATTATTTCGTTCAATAGAACTTTAGAAAATAAAGTATCTCTTGAGACAGTAAATAATAAACAGGTAGAAGCCGTTAAAATTAATGGTAAATGGTGTATATCTGAAACTGAAATAATAGAGTAATTCTGTAAAGTTCATATATATTGTTGGCAACTAGCAGATAATTAGTTGCACTTGGTCCTGTAGCTCAGTGTATAGAGCAGGAATCTTCTAAATTCCGGGTCGTGAGTTAGATTCTCACCAGGACCACACATGCGGAGTTAGCTTAATGGCTAGAGCACCTCATTTCCACAATTCATAGAGAGGTTATATTGGTTCGAATCCTTTACTCCGTACTAACATTAAAAAGATTGAGTAATATGAAAAAGATTATTTTATTAATGAGTTTTATTGTATTAACTACAATAGCTCATGCGTTTAATTATGGTTCTATCACTGTTTATCAAGATGGTGAATGGAGTGACCCATTATATATTAAAACTTCAGTAGTATATAATGAAGCTAGAAAAACTATTACTTTTAGTAATAGTAAGTTTGGTAAAATGGTATTAAAAATATACTCTTCTGAAATGAAGGATGGAGTAGAAATCCATAATTGCGGAGAGGTTAATACAGGAAGACGCTTTATTGTCTTTATTACAGTAAGAAATAAAATTCCTTACGTAACTCTTAGTACTTCCGCAGATACCATGTTTTCATTCGGCTTTTAAGTTTCCATAATAATGTGTTAACGTTTTACTAGTTTTCCGATATAAACTAGTACTTACGGTAGTAGCTCAGTGGTTAGAGCATCTCTTTTTATAATAGGTCATTTCGAGAAGGTCATTGGTTCGAATCCTTTCTACCGTACAAATTTAATTTGATATATTGTTAGTGTGTTTGGATAAATCCTGACTAATAAATTTATTAGTATAGGTAGGTGTTACCACTATTCTCCTTTATAGAAATGTGGGCTATGGAGATATAGCTCAAAAGGTTAGAGCACGGTGAAAATCCTGAGATTGTGGTTCGATTCCACATATCTCCACTATATACAAGAATAAAATTCTTATGCAAAATAAGATTATAAATTAGCTCTCTAAGCTTTAAGGTGAAGCACGAAACTTTTAATTTCGGGAAGACAGGTCAGTACTGTCAGAGAGCACCATTAATTTTTAAGTTATTAAAAGTATTCATTTGTAATACACGAGATTCTCAGTCTGTGAAGATAGAGAATCTACTTGGCACTATCGTCTAGCTGGTTAGGACGGGATTCTTTCAAGATCCAAAGGCGATTTCGAGCATCGCTAGTGCTACTCTTCCATATTTAAAAAACTAATACGATTAATGTTTAAAATATAAAGTCAGCGGACTTTATAACGTTAAAGAGTTGTTAGGCTTCTTGTCTGTGAAGATAGGAAGCTTTATTGGAGAAATGACTGAGCGGTCGAAAGTGGCACCCTGCTAAGGTGTTAGTCATATTATATGGCTCGAAGGTTCGAATCCTTCTTTCTTCGCATTAATAATGGGCTATGGTGTAATGGCAGTCACTAGAGTTTTTGGAACTCTCAGTCCCAGTCCGAATCTGGGTAGCCCAACAACTGAAATAGGTACTAAACAACTCTCAGTAACTCTATTAAATAGCGTAATTACCTTAAAATTAATCATTTGGGTTAAAAAGAGAAAGAACGTTAGATAGCTGAGGACAATGGAATAGTTTAAATATAACCAGTGAAAATCGCCTATTATTTAAATAGATTATTAACACATTAATTATAGATAAATTATGACAAGACAAGATTATTTTATTAGTAAAACCAATTTAATAGCACAAATAGAAAGTGCTAAGAAATTTGGTTGTAAACATGTACTCAAGTGTGCAAAGTTAAACTTAGCTGAACTTGAAAAGAAGTACAAAAAAGAACATCTTTCTAATCCTCTGTTCAGTTACATGGTAACTGATGAAGAAATGGACGAACTTATTAGAAATGATGAAAAGCCTACATTTAAAATCAAAGTAACTTTTAAAAGTGAAGAAGCTTATGATTTAATGTTTTATCATGAACTTAAAAGTGGAGTTAAACATTCTGATGTTGTGAAATGGGCGATGATAGGATTAACTAAAACTATTCATCATCCTGAAAATATTGTAGATGCTCGTTTTATTATGGGTTAAGAGATATGGAAATAAAAACAATACAGATTGACTCTGATACATTTTTAGTGTTTAAGGGACGAGAGTACAGACAGATAAACATAAATGACATTGTATGTATAAAAACATCTGGTAAATATAGCACTATAATAGATGTTCATGGCAATAGTATTATTGTGTGTTGTTCATTAAAAAATATTTCACGTGTTTTATGTATTAATTTTATTCTTGCAACACAAGGATTTTTAATAAATCATAAATACATATCTGAGATAACTAGAAAGAATGATAAAAATAATACATATATCTTAAAATTAAATGATGATATTCATACAACTGTGGATATTTCATTACATATAGCTACAAATATATTAAAACAATTGTAATACCATAATAGTTATATGATTTATAAAATAAATATTGTTGGCAACTAGCAGATAATTAGCTGCTTGTAGGTTCGGTGGTGTAATGGGAGCCACGAGGGACTTAAAATCCCTTGGTCAGGAATGACCGTACGGGTTCGAATCCCGTCCGAACTACTAAATTACGATAAAATATGGTTATTTGATTATCTAAACTCATACTAATCATTAATTTGTAAAAATTAATGAATTTCTTGTAATTACCTATGTCTAGTCAAGAGTGACTAAAAGCTAACTCACATTGCTTGCGAAAGTAGTATGAGTTTTTTAAATAAGGCTATATAGCAATACTAGTATATATAGAAATGCGTAGCTCAATAGCTAGAGCGTCTATCGTAGAGTAGAAGGTTGGCAGTTCGAATCTGTCCGCATTTCCTTTTCCTATCATTATTTTAATTTTTAATTTATTAAAAATAAAAGAGTTTTGCTTGTGAAAGTAGAACTCTTATCAAAATTATGCGAAAACTTTAATAAGTTAAGGCTCCTTAAAAAGCCTAAAGTACTTAGTGTCTTAGTGGCAAGTTGCACGCTCTGCTAGCAAGTAGAGAGGAGAGGAAGTAGCGACCCTCAGACACTTTTATATCCGTGTTTAACTCAGTTGGTCAGAGTGCTCAGCTTATACCTAAGTGGTCGGGGGTTCAAGTCCCTCAACACGGACCATTTCTTTTATTATATTATTATTATTTTGGAGAGTCTAATTAGTTAATCTAGTTAGGCTCTTTTATTGTTTAATTAAATAATACATTAACATAGGGATTTTACAAATGAAATAAACACTCTTGAATCTGAGAAGCTCAGATTAGAGGAAATGTTGAAACGTAATAATGATCGTTTGCAACTTTTAAAGGAGGTATCTACAAAACCTAGTTCTGATGGATATAGAAGATTCTTTAAATTGAAAGGATATTCTTTATTATACACTGGAGGTAAGTGTCTTAATTCTGACTATTTTGTATTTAATTGTACTTTAATAAGTACGGCAGGGCATCTTAGCCGTAGATGTTGGAATGTAGAAGAGTTAAGTAAGCAATTGGAAGGTGCTAAGGAAATATTCAAAGAAGAATTTATTAAGTGGGCAACAGAGTATCAGCAAAGAAAGCTTAATAATATTAATAGTGACTATACTCAATTATTCAAATATATTAATAGTATATCTAATGATGGTAAAGAATACTTAGTATCTGATTTATGCGGAGAACAGTTTTGCTTTAATATGTTTCGAACTAAGGCAGGTAGAGATGAACTATTAATTACTAAAATAAAAGTAAATAATGGTATTATTATGTTTTATGTTAATTCTAAGAAACAGTGGTACTATTATGAGGATTTAGGAGAAAGTAAATGGTATGCTGATCAGCTTATCAATTATTTAGATTTAACTAAATTTATGCACAAAGATGAAGGATATAAATAAAATTATTGATTTGGAATGGATAAAATAGTATTATAGGTAAATGGCATCTTTTCTCAAGCGTAGAAAGGATACCATAGAACTAGGATTCTATAAATTAGTTAAATAATTATGTGTTGGATAGAAGTTTTAAGAAATGTAAAATATCAAGTTGCAGATAAAGATATTGAAGTTTATAAACTAGTTACATTGGGCTAATAAGCAATCGTGTGTATCTATCATTAAAAACTTTAATTATACTGCAAATATATTATATAAAATACCAACCCTTGAATGTAATGAGATAGCTAGAAGGTATGGGACGCTTAAGATAGAAAAAGCTTATCATAGTTATACTGGAGTACAATTTGTATGTAATTCTGCTTTTCACAAAGTCAAGGGAGTATATAGATGCAAACGTATGATATTCGGAAATAGAAGAATGTTTATACCTTTTGAAAATGATAGTTATATAGCAACTTTTATAATTCCTAAAGGCGCTGTCTATACTATTAATAATTGTGGGGAAATTGTGTCTAATAAAATTATGTATACTGGTAGACATTTAAAACTGTAAAATTATGTGTTGGACTTGTAATATTAATAAATTAAAAGCTCAAATAGCTAAAGAAGATATTAATGTATATAAAATAGTTAAGAAAGCTACTAAGAAATATTGTATATCTCCATTTATGGATTATACTTACTATTCAAAAGATATACAGCCTTCTTTAACTTTAGGAGTAATGATTGAACCTAGTTCAATTTTTGCAAAAATTACAGAAGGTTATCATAGTTACTCTTCTGTAAATTTCGTATGTGATTCAATAGTGCCGGACATCTTTGGAGGTTGTGTAAAAACTATACAGTGTGGAAATCGTGATAGAATATTTAGAGTAGACAATTCTTTATATTTAGCTGCCTTTATAATTCCCTCAGGTTATGTATATTTTACAAACGAAGAAGGTGAAATTGTTTCTAATAAAATTCGCTACACAGGTAAATATATAAAATTATGAAAAAAAGTATTATTAATTATAGGATTATTATTAATTGTTGTTTTAGTCAATAGTTACAATTATCCTGACACGTGGACAGGTAAGAGAAGCTGGGCTTATGAGAATAAAACATTAGAAATAATGTATGATTCTAAAAAAAGACCTCATAAGATAGTTATTTATTCCGAATTTAAAGAAGGAATGACAGCTATTGATTTGGATGCCAATACATATAAATAATTATGCCTTGGTTTATTCAATTAATAATGGCTATATTTATGATAATACTTTATATTGCTATATTTATGGGAATGTATACTAGTTCCAGTTATTCAGATAAACGAATATTTTATAGTTTTGGAATAGGAACGTATAGTACACTTCTATTGTTATTTTGGATATTACAATATAGTATTCATCATACAATCATCTATTGGAGAATTATAGAATTATTTAAATAATGATTATACGTATATATGATTATAATGGTAAAGGTAAGTTAGTTAAAATACCAGATGACTGTGAATATATTGAATTTGATATACTTAATGGTGATATGGTATTGACTTATCCTATACAAGTTGATGCTTGTGATGAACCTCGCAAATGGATAGAGAATGAGAGTCACTATAAATTAACTAAAGATAAGTTTAATAAGTTATGGCATTTAAAAAGGGATGTTTTAACATTTCAAAGAGTCATCTGTTTAGCTAGAAACAGAACTTTTAGAGAAGAAGATTATTCTCCTCTACTTAATTTATTTCTTAAATGGTAGAAAACAATTTAATAATTAAGGTATGTGTTGGTCAAATTATATGGCAACTCCAATTGTATTGAAGAAGCCTTTGAAAGTTTATAAAGTAGGTAAATTAGCAACTTTAGGTATCTTTATAAGTCAATATCAAAATTTTAGGTACTATAAATCTCAGATTATGCCTACAGTAAAGATAAGACCTAAATTTGAAAGGTATAGATCTGTTATGGGATGTGTGGGAGAACTTTGGAATTATGATCGTTTTTATATACATGAAGGTTATCATTCATACTTAACTGAAGAAATGGCTAAGGGTAGAATATGTTATGCTGGAATAGGAATATTTGAAATTCCAGTAGGTGCTACTGTATATATCAACTATGCACATAGAGAAGTAGTTAGTACTGATATTAAATATTTAGGATTATTAGAAGAATAACCAATTTGGGGGATACCTATATAGTCGCGAATATTATAGGGCAGATTGATAAGAAACGGAAACAATAAGCTGGGGTAATTCTAGTAACCCCCAGGAATTTGTAAACGAAAGTTTTAAAGTACGTTAGATTCGTAAATCCCCCCTGCGAAGTTTCAATCGTTGTACCTAATTAGGGAAAAGAGAAGTTACCTACATAATCCGGAGTATGTAGGACAGGTGATAAGGCGAAACATGATTATTATCTAAGTAGTCGAAGTACGTTCGATTCGTATTACTTCTCCAAAGTCTTTGATGGACTGAAATGCCAGGTTTCACAGGAGTATATTAGCTAATTAGTTAGTATACTCCTTTTTATGTTTAACCGCTATTTGGCATAAATAGTAGTAATATGAATAAAAAAGTAATTGAGATTGTACGTAAGTATGTTGAGGAGCACTTAGATAAGAGTGACCAAAAACAAGAGTATGATGTATATGTAGTATGGCAGTGTTATATTCTTGGTAATGCAAAGTGGCTGCTTTCAACAACACTTCCAGATGATATGTATTATGAAGTAACATACAATAAAGTTAAGGATGAATTCTATCTAGATGCTTATAAGAAGTTTGAGAATCGTTGTATTCCAAACAAGTAATTAATAATAATTTAATAATAGTGTGATTAAGAAATTTAGAAAAAAGCCAGTTACTATTGAAGCTATTAGATTATTAAATAACGATGATTCAATAGAAGAATGTATCGAGTGGGTTTTTAAAATAGGAATGGAAACATCTTTAATTGGAAAATCAGCAACCATTGATGATGTTAAAGATAAAGGTGGGTTTTATATTCCAACATTAGAAGGTAATATGAAAGCTAATATTGGTGATTACATCATCAAAGGTATAAACGGAGAGTTCTATCCTTGTAAGCCTGATATTTTTGATAAGACTTATGAGAAAGTAACAGAGTACCGAATTAAGCCAGAACCAAAGTACCGTCCATTCAAGGATGCAGAAGAGTGCTGGACAGAAATGCAAAAGCACCAGTCGTTTGGGTGGACTAAACTAATAGGAGCAATCGAATATAGTTTTATAACAGATGTTGATGATAATACTAATTATTCAGGTGCTATTAAAGAATATACATTTGCAGATGGGACTCCATTTGGTATAAAAGAAGAATAGTTATGAGCAAAACAGATTTACATTCATCATTGCTTTTTCTAATGATTAAACTGGAAGAGGCTAAAAACAATTCAATGTCTGACAAAAACTTTGTTGCTGCATTAACAGATGTTCTCAGATATTTCCGTGATAATGGAGAATTAAAGAAAGCTTATGAAATCCAAAAGGATTCATTAACAAATATGGCTAATAGTCCTTGGGCGAAATTAGTAATTGGTATGCTCACTTCAAAAGTACAAGAAGATAAAGTTGATGTAGAGTTGCCTGACATTGACGCTCTAATAAAAGAAAATACTTCTGATGAGTTTATTGAAAGGAAAATCAACGATATTCTAGGTATTAGAGAAAAATGAACATGAATAACAGTGACAATGACTTAGAGATCTTAGAAGAATTTACATACTCCATTCTCAAAGACCTAAAAAGTTTAGAACCCGATATATCTCAACTAGTAGATGGATATTTTTGGCATTTAGTAGTATAGAACTTAAAAAAAATAAATGATATTCTATAGATTTGGTGAAATTCCAGAAGATGCATGTTCATCTATATGGAACAATAATAATGAAGTAATAGGTAAAGAAAAGGGTGTGTCTGTTTATGAAGCTCATAAAAATATAAATGGAATATACTCTCCTGTTCTTCCATTTCCAACAAATGAGATGGCATTTAATGATTTTATATATAATGTAAAATACTTTACTGGCAATAAATATCTAGTAACCGGTGATTTGTTAGATGAAACTGGTACTGATGGCGAACCATTAATTAAGAATGTAAAAATATTAAAGAAATTATAGTTATGGAAACAGAAAATATAAATAACTATTCGGAAATGTCTATTGAGGACTTGGAAAAACTCAAAATAAAGTTTCTAAGTCAAAGAGATAATTTAGAGAATACTATAGGAGAAATAATAAATAATATAAGAGCTAAAAAACTGAAAGTTAGTAATCACGCTCTTAGAGAACATCCTTACTATAAAGATAACACATCTTATCTAAAAGTAGTTATCAATGATGGTACTGGATATACTGTAACTAAAATCACTCCTGGTGGTAAATGTATAGGTATATACCAATTTAATGCAGATAATACTAACTTTTTAAAATATTATAAAATCTGCTCTCAATCTGAATGGGAAAGTGCCATAGATAGACTTAATATATGGTTTAAAGATGCTAGTTTAAAAATTAAAAAGTTATGATTAAAGCAACAGAAGCAAAGACTATATCTAGGTCTGCTGTATTAGACCCACATATATTAGATCAAATAAACTTTGCTATAATTAAAGAAGCTAGTAAAGGTAATTATGCAGCTTGGATTGGTTCTATACTTCCGCCAACTAATGTTGACAAATATTATAATTACCTTAAAGAGTTAGGATTTGAGATTAGTCTTCGTTATAAGGGGAACCATGGAGTTTATGTAATTTGGGGTTAAAAATAAAAAAAATAAAAAAAATATGAATAAACTTTGGATATTACCAACAATTTGTTTTATAATTGTTTTAGCTTGGTCAGTTCCTAGCTACTATTATCAGAAAGCAAAAATTCTGGAATTGCAAATAATTGTAGATAGACAGTCAAATGCTATTCAGCAACTTGAAAAAGAGAAAAATAATACTGAAGTAACTATTCCACAGTATTTAGATAGCCTGCCTGGAGGTGATTAAGTATTTATAATATGAATGCAGATATTCAATTTGTAATTCTATTCTTTATTATGATAGGAATATTAATTGTTTCTATGACTTTTTTATTGTATTATATAAGTTAATTGCTATGTATTTAGAAGGAGATAAATGGAAAAATTGGCACACTAGATGTTCTGATGCTGCCATTAAAGAGAACAAAAGTGAAGAAGATACTAAACTAAGTACTATATCAGTGTCTAAATTACTTGAGTATGCACATACTGCATTGCATCATTGTGAGATTAATAATTTAGACCCCTATAAAGTTCCAGTATTTCTTACACTAGATCATAATGAGAACTTGTATTCTTATGTAGGATTATCTATATATAGTAGTAGTCAGTTAGGCACTTATGTAACTTTAGGTTCTTCAGATTATTATAAAATGTTCTATGTTGCTCCAGATTCTAAACCTGAAGTTGGTGAATATTGGAGAAGTAGAGGTGTAGGTTATGATTTATCTGGTTTTGTGGTATCTAAACTAGCTGGAGAACGTTTAACTAGACTAGTTAAATATGTATTAAATACAGATGAACCTCTGTCTCATCTAGATTACAGAGAATTTGAACCTAATTGAATTCAATTCAAGTTTCAAAAAGAAGAATTTAATCTGGAATTACTAGATAAACTTGCAAGAGCAAATGATAATATAGTTAATGAAGCTATATTAAGACAATGTATGATTAATGATTCCGAAAAAGAGACAGATTTATAATTTCTTTGATGATGGTAAATGTTCACCAAGTAGGTTATATAAAGCTTATATAAAGAAAGTAATTCCTTTTAATAAAGCTGATATACATCTAAAGATACATTTAGTTAATAGTGCTCTTAACTGTAGTTGGATATGGAATGGAGATACTGACTATTTTATAGGTTGTTATATTCCTGAGTACGACGATCATCTTATTTGGTTTGCAAGAACTAAATATGGTACATGGTTCAGTATGGATATTCAATCTAATTGGCAAGGAGGATTATTAGATGTCAATAGAGATATTCAATTTAGTTTTTAACATTAATTAAGTTTTAAATTATGGGTAATGAAGATAGAATAGATCCAGATGATTGGTATAATAATTACAATTATTTACGTGGTAGACACTAATTTATAAAAGAGTTCTAACTTAGGACTCTTTTAAATTGGGGCATTCGTGGTTTTGATTGTATAGGAGATAAGAAACACAGCAAGACAGTTGGAGAGACAACAAAACAATAATCGCTAGAGTTATCAATATGACTCCTGTTTCTTACGCTATTGCAGCCTAAGAAACCGAGCAGCACTTGCTTGGGAACGGAAAGGTGCATTATTCTTTTATTTCTTTATTAGTTCTCTGTATACTTTAGGAACAGAGTGGTGGAAGTTGGCAATGTTAATCTTGTCAACCCTAACAGACAAGGATAGTCTTTAAAACCTATGCTGTAAGAACGTTTTGATGCAAATATGCAAGACTGGAGTTCGACTCTCCAATGCTCCACTAGTTCATAGAACTGTTTTTTATTGTTTGTTTTTAATCCCTGGGCTATTATTATAGTTCAGGGATTTTTGTTTAATTTTAACTGTTAATTATGGAAGAACATATTAATAACTCTATTAAAATAATTGATAATATGTTATATAACATAGATATTCTTATAAATTTATTAAAGTAATTATTAAACATTTATCAAAATGGGTAAACAAATTTGGTTGCAAGATGGCAACGTTTTTAGTCAGGGTAGTGCGACAACAGTATCTCATCCTGAAGGATTGCCGAAAGGTATTTATGAAGTAAAAGTCTCAATGACTGGATTTTACTTAAGTAAAATCGCTGAGTCTTTTACGTTTGATTACAAACTGTATGGTCTAAACCAAAAATTTATTGATTATGTCTTAAAGACATATGAAAACACTACAGGTAATTTAGGTGTTCTGCTAGATGGAATCAAAGGAACTGGTAAAATTTAAGCAATTTCAGTAAGCTTAAATTTTTAAAAATTTTATATTTATTTGGATATAAAATTTTTAAAACTTGCCGTTCTAAACAGGAATGTTTAGAATTATTAGCGGGTGAAAACGGGGAAGGCTGTGATGCTAATCCCGTGGTAAATGAAGATAGTAACAAATCTTCATCACTGTAACGCGTAGAAGTTGAAACTCTTATAAGAGAATATAATACTTCCAAGAGCGCCCGCTCTCCCAATCATTTGAATGGAGAAAAAGGTACGCTGAGCTATAACAAACAAGAAGTTATAGAAATATAGATAAAAAGCTATATGATAACAATACTGAAAACAGTTACCGCAAAGGAACTTTGTAATCATTTACAGCTTCCTGTAATCTTAGTGCAATCAATGGGTGTTGATACTAATAGTAAATTAATAAAATATTTATCTACCTCTATTGATTTTGACTGTATCTTCTTCTTTGATGAATATGAGAAAGAATTTAAAAATTCTTCAGATGTTCTTTCTTTCATGGATGGTACTTATAACTCTATTTATCGTAAGGTATTTTTACTTACTACTAATGAGTTAAATGTAGACCTAAATCTTCTTGGTAGACCTTCTAGAATAAGATATAAAAAGTCTTTCAGTAATCTTTCTGAGGAAGTTACTAGAGAGATTCTTAATGATATCTTGGAAGATAAAACTGCTATAGAAAAGGTTATAGAGCTAACTCATTCTATGAATATTATTACTATAGACTTAATTAAAGCTATAGCAACTGAAATTAATATTCATGGAGTAGAAGCTCTTCCTAATATTAAAGAAACCTTTAATATTGAATTCTCTAGATTTACTTATTTGTATAGAGAAGTACAAATCAGACAATGTGACTTGAAATTTACTCCTGAAAATATAAAGAATATATTAAAAGCTTTTTATAAGTTTAAAGAAATTAAAAAGAAAGATTGGAAGAAATATACTAGTGAAGAAAGAAAATTCTATAATGAATGGTCTACTAAATTCAATGAGGATTATGGTTCCACTACTGAGGATAAAGAGTTAAAATATCTGGAACCTGGAGATTATTTTGAGGATGATCGTATATTGATGGTAAGTATTAAAGAAAAATATGTAGTAACTATGACTGATTATGGGAATATTAGAATATATATAATTAATAGTTGCTATTCTACAAGTAAAGCTACAGGTCTTGTAAATTACGAATTATAAAAAATAAATGTCCCCTTGAAATTAACATCAGTTAATTCTTAGATATTTAATTTTTATTATTTAAACATTTACAAATTTATGGAACATTTAGTTCTTATTGGTGTTATCGCAGTCGTTATTATTGTACTGCTTGTTATTATTGCTACAATGTATGTTAAAGCTCCTCCTTCGATGGCGTACATTCTTTCAGGTTTTCGTAAGGAGCCACGAGTACTTATCGGTGGTGGTGGAGTAAAAATTCCTGTACTTGAACGATTAGATAAAGTATATCTTGGTCAAGTAACAGTTGATGTTAAGACTTCACAACCAGTTCCTACTCATGATTTCTTGGATGTAATGGTAGATGCCGTATGTAAAGTTAGGGTAAAACCTGATACAGAAGGCACTAGACTTGCAGCTAAGAACTTCTTGAATATGAATTCTGTGCAGATTGCTGCTCAGGTGAAAGATTCTTTGGAGGGTAATATGCGTGAAGTAGTAGGTTCTCTTGACTTAATTAAGATTAACACTGATAGAGATGCATTCTCTGATGAAATTCAGAAGAAGGCAGCTCCTGATATGGCTAAGTTAGGTCTTGAGATTTTGTCTTGCAATATTCAGAATATTACTGATGAGAAAGGCTTGATCCGTGATTTGGGAGCTGATAATACAGCAGCTATTCAGAAGAATGCTAAGATTACCCGTGCTAATGCTGATAGAGATGTAGCTAAGGCTCAGGCTGAGGCTGACAATGAGGCTAATGAAGCACGAGTAAAGGCTGACACCATTATTGCTGAACGTAATAATGAATTAGCTATTAAGAGAGCTGAACTGAAGAGATTATCTGATATTAAGAAGGCTGAATCTGATGCCGCATATGAAATTCAGCAGCAGGAGCAGCAGAAAACTATTAATATCAAGACTGTAGATGCTGATATTGAGAAGACTCGTAAAGAACAAACCTTGTCTGAGGAGAAGATTAAGATTAAGCAGAATGAGTATCTTGCAGATGTAAATGCTAAGGCTGATGCTGACAAGTATCAGACAGAAATTGATGCTCAGGCTGCTTTAGAGAAGCAGAAGCGTGAGGCTGAGGCTGAAGCTTATAAAGCAGAGCAAACTGCTAAGGCTGTAAAAGCTAAGGCTGAAGCTAATCGTTATTCTCAGGAGCAGGAGGCAGCAGGTATTCGTGCTAAGGGTGAAGCTGAAGCATATGCTACTCAGCAGACCTTGACTGCAGAAGCTGAAGGTACTAAAGCTAAACTTTTGGCAGAAGCTGAAGGTGTGAAGGCTAAGGGTCTTGCAGAAGCTGAGGCTATGCAGAAGAAGGCTGAAGCATATAGTAAGTATGGTTCTATTGCTGTAATTGACATGCTTTCTAAACTTAATGAGAAAGTTCTTCCTGATATGGCTAAGTATATTGCTGAACCTATGAGTAAGATTGGCAATATGACAGTTTATGGAACTAATGGTTCTGAGGCTTCTGGTATTTCTGGTAATGTACCTGCTATTATTAAGCAGACTCGTGACATTGTAAAAGATGCCACAGGTGTAGATATGGCAGACATTATGAAGGCTAACACCATTGATGCTAAGGTTAACAAGAATGTTAACGTTAATGGCGATGTAGAAAACACCAATGTAAATGTATAAACATTAAGTATCACAGAGGGAGGGAATAATCTCTCCCTCTTTTTCTAACTTTTAAAAATTTTATGGAATACTTAGATTTTAGAAATCTTGTTACAGAAGCATGTAATAAGATGATTAAAGAGAACAAACATCTCTTTATTCTTGACACTCAAAAAGAGTTTTTATGGATGGCTTATATGGAATCTTTCCCTGAAGGAGCCGTACGTCAAGAATTTAACTGTGTAAATTGTAAACATTTCATTACTCGCTATGGAGCATTAGTTTCTGTAGATGAGAATTATAAAATACATTCTTACTGGAAGGATGTTCACGCTGAAGGAATGTTTGCTAAAGTTGTAGACAATATGTTACAAGTGCTTAAAAATACTAAAATTAGAAATGCATTTGTTACGGAAGAGACTACAATGGGTTGTAAGTGTAATCAGCAGATACTACCTTCTAAAGAAATAATTACTTGGAACCATTTTTATGCTATTCCTACAAGTAATTTAATTATGGATAAGTCTCAGACTCCAACATTCCGTGCAGGTGCTAAATCTTCACATGATGTATGGATAAGAACTTTATCTGAAATTAACTATAATTCTGTACAAACAGTATTAGCCTTAATTGCAGATGATAACCTCTATAGAGGTGACACTTATCTACGTCAAGTGAGTGCTTTAAAGACTGCTCTTGATACAATAGAGAGTAAGCACTTGGAAGGTTTTGAGTTAGATAATTATGCTTGGATATCTTCTTGTGTACTTCCTGATGCTGTAACACATATACTTAATAGTGCTATAGGTCAACTTCTTAAAGACATAACTGATACTAACAATGTTGAAAGTTCAGTTAAAAAGTTTGAAGCCATGGTTGCTCCTTATAATTATAAGAGACCTAAGGGTATTATCACCAAAACTCAGGTAGAAAATGCTTATAAAACTGTAGTAGAACTTGGTTATGAAGATTC
>ULJR01014426.1_pt1 | contig 23384 bp, 19 predicted proteins | sample 1950951 | NCBI WGS metagenome assembly ULJR01 (sample SAMEA4835480, study PRJEB28245) | human gut metagenome | biome: gut microbiome; material: fecal sample | place: Denmark | collected 2008
ACCATTCCTCACGAGTCAGAGTAATATCGCATGCCGCTATAATTTCTTTCAGGCGGCTTTCACTTGCAGTGCCGGTAACAATCTGCATATTTGCCGGATGACGTAAAATCCACGCAGCCGCAATAGTAGTATCGCTGACATTATATTTTTCGGCAATCACATGAAGTTTTTTATTCAGTTCAGGGTATTCGTCGCTTCCGAGAAAGCAGCCTTTCCATGCCGGCATCTGAAACGGAGACCATGCCTGGAGAGTGATATTGTGGAGGCGGCAGTAGTCGAGCAGACTTCCATCGTGATCGATTGAACCTGGGGTTTCCATATTGACTTCCATGCCATTTGCAACAAGATTGGAAACAGGGATGCTGAACTGAACCTGATTGACAACGAGTGGTTGGCGGACATATTTCTGCAGCAGTTCAATCTGCATCGGCTTATGGTTTGAAACTCCAAAATGGCGAACCTTTCCGCTTTCATAAAGAACATCAAATGCAGCAGCAACATCTTCCGGTTCTACGAGTGCATCCGGACGGTGAAGAAGCAAAAGATCAAGATAATCTGTATGGAGCCTTTGTAAAATGCCATCGACAGATTTCAGAATGTGCTCCTTTGAGAGATCATAGAAGCCTTGGCGGATGCCACATTTTGACTGAAGATAAATATCTTCACGCTTTATGGATGAATCATCTGCGAACGCTTCGCCGAATATGCTCTCGCTCATACCATCACCATAGATATCCGCGTGATCAAAGAGGTATGCACCTTGTTCCAGAGCTGCATGAATAAAACGATTCATCTCATCCTTCGATTTTTCAGAAAGGCGCATGCATCCAACTGCAACTGAAGGAACCTTTCGTATGTGATTTCCTAAAATTATTTCTTTCATAGTAAAAATCTCCTTTGCAATTATTTTTTTATTCCAATAATGAGTGAGGCATATCCCCAATCCCACATGAGTTGTTCTTTATTTATACAGAATTGTGAATAATGAAGAATGGTACCAAACAGATTGGCCTGGTAATTGTGATAAAGGGAACCGTCTCAAAGCAGAGATTTGCACTGGCAGGTTCCAATGAGAGATGCTAAAAGCTGCTCTATTATAATCGGAACCAAAAGTTTTCGAAACATTACATTTATTGAAATATATTCTACGAGTTTAGGTTAGTACGATAAATTCATAATGTCAATAAGAAACATTTAAAGCAGGATGCAATACAGTTATTTAAAGATAAAGCAGTATTTTATAAAGCTCCAGAGAAGTGGGTAAATAGAGTTTAATTCGCCGGAACTTGGCGAGTTTGAATAATGTTAAAACAGCGGGAAGCCAGCATTTTGATATGCTTCCCGTTTTCTGCGCTTGCAAAATGCTTGCAGTTTTTAGTGGCAGTTAGAATTTTAAATGACGAAATTAATTAGTGCATATGTATAGACTGTATCAGGTGTAAACAACAGTTTAATATCGTGAAAATTGGCTTGAAAGAGTATGAATAATTATATATAATTTTAATTATGAAGCTATGAGGAGAACTATATGAAAGAACTATTTGATTATATATTTAAGTTAGACTTCAAAAGTCTGTTTATAACAAAAAGCAGCAATACCTTTATACAATTTTTTAGATACATATTTGTTGGGGGAGTTGCATTTTTGGCAGACGGAGGGAGTCTTTTCTTAATTACAACTATTGGTGTAAACTATTTAATATCCGTAATATTTGCTTTTGTTATAGGTCTTGCCGTTAATTATGGACTATCCAAGCTGCTGGTTTTTGAGAACAGCAGCGTAAACGGAAAGATAGAATTTCTGGTCTATGGAATTATAGGCGTAATAGGCTTAGGATTTACTGAAATAATAATGTATGTGCTTACAGAGATTGCAGGCTTGTATTTTATGGTTTCAAAAGTTATAGCGACTATTATAGTTTTAGTTTGGAATTTTGTAGCTAGAAAAATTACTTTGTATAGAAAAAAATAGATTGGAGATTATTATGAAAAAAGTAGTTATTATTGGAGCTGGCCCGGCAGGTATTACTGCGGCATTTCAGCTTTTGAAAAATACTAAGGATGAATATGAAATTATTATATTAGAGGAAAGTAATGAGATAGGAGGCATTTCAAGAACTGTAAGGCACAATGGAAATCGTATGGATATAGGAGGACACAGATTTTTCTCCAAGGATGATAATGTTACGAAGTGGTGGGCTGGAATTATGCCTACTCAGGGTGCAGATGCCTATGATGACAAAATATTAGGAAGAAAAAAAGCATTAGCTGAAAACGGACCGGACCCGGAAAAGGACGATGAGGTAATGCTTATTAGAAATAGGGTGTCCAGAATATACTATAAGAAAAAATTCTTTGATTATCCTATTAGCTTAAAGTGGGAAACTATAAAAAATATGGGCTTCTTTACAACTATATGTGCAGGCTTTAGCTATCTAAAGGCGTGTGTGTTTAAGAAAAAAGAAACCTCCTTAGAAAATTTCTACATAAATAGATTTGGAAGAAAATTGTACTCTATGTTTTTTGAGGGCTACACAGAAAAGCTGTGGGGACGCCACCCTAGAGAAATATCAGCAGACTGGGGGGTTCAAAGAGTTAAGGGACTTTCAATAGTCGCAATTATAAAGGATGTATTTTCAAAAATATTTAAGAAAAATTCCCAAAATAAAAAGGTGGAAACCTCTCTTATTGAGGAATTTTATTATCCAAAGTATGGTCCGGGACAGCTTTGGGAGGTAGCAGCAGGCAAAGTGGAAAATATGGGTGGAAGCATTATTAAAAATGCAAAGGTTGTAAAAATAAACAATTCAGACGGAAAAATCCGGAGTGTGGTTTATGAGAAGGCCGGAGAGCAGGTAGAGCTTGAGGGTGATATTTTCATTTCCTCAATGCCACTTAAGGATTTAACAACAGGGATGAATAGCGTTCCGGAAAATATTGCTGCTATTGCAAAGGGACTTCCATACAGAGATTTTGTTACAGTAGGCTTATTGGTGGATAAGCTTAATCTTAAGAATCAGACAAATATAAAAACTATTAACAACATTGTTCCGGATTGCTGGATTTATGTACAGGACGTTGATGTAAAGCTTGGAAGAATCCAGATATTTAATAACTGGTCGCCATATCTTGTAAAGGACATAGACCATAAGGTATGGATAGGTTTAGAGTATTTCTGCAATGAGGGTGACGATTTTTACAATATGTCAGATGAAGAATGTATAAGGTTTGCAAGTCAGGAGCTTGTTAAAATGGGTATTATTTCAGATGAAAAGGCTGTCCTTGATGCACACAGGGAAAAGGTTAAAAAAGCATATCCGGCATATTTTGATACCTATGACCAGATAGATGAATTAGTAGATTATTTAAATACCTATGACAATTTGTATTGTGTAGGCAGAAACGGTCAGCATAGATATAACAATATGGACCATTCGATGGTTACTTCTTTTGAGGCTGTAGACAACATCATAAAGGACAGAAAGGACAAGTCTAATATATGGAATGTAAATACAGAGGAGGAATATCATGAGCAAAAATAATATGGCAGTAAAAGTAGCAGTATCCCTGATGGGAGCAGTATCTATTGGAATTGTATTTTTTTATATTATTTTTATTTCAAAGGGATATTATCATGCCGACTGTACAGATACTATTACCTGGGCAGAGGCTGTTTTAGATGGAAAGGCTCTTATGAACAGCGACTTTTATTACGCCTGTCTGCTGCCTTTTGGTGGACAGCTTTTAATGGTTCCGTTTGTAGCAATATTTGGTGTCAGTATGACAGCACAGCTATGTGGTATGGTGTTATTTGCAATATGCTTTGGCCTGGCACTTGCCTTTTTGCTAAGGTCTATGAACTTTAGCTATAAATGGAGTGTTTTTGGAGTTTCAGCACTGTTTTTAATAGTTTCCATAAGCGAAAAGCTAAGAGAAATATTCTGGTGCCACATAATATATTATAGTCTGGGACTACTTTTTGTTATGGTAGGATTAGGTCTTGTACTAAGAGTGCTTAATTGTGAAAAATCAAAAAAGAAATATATGATATTACTTTTAATCTGGACAGTACTATGCTCAATGAACGGTATACAAGCCCTTACTATATATGGCTTACCGGTATTGGCAGCAATTATGGCAAATATATTTTTTGACGTAAAAACACCTTTTGCCAGCAAAAAAAATGAAAAGAAATATAAAATAATTTTAGCTTTAATATTAGCTATTATTGTAGGTATGCTGTTAGGGAAAATAGCAAATGGAAACATAGTAGCAGGCTATCAGGAAGGATATTCGAAATTTTCTAAGCAAAGTCAGTGGCTGGATAATTTTCTAAGCTTTGTTCCGCAATGGTTTACATTATTCGGCGTAGAGGTTAGAAGCGGAATGTTAATATATTCTTGCGAGGGTATTATAGAGCTGTTAAAAATAATATGCTCCTTAGTAGTTTTGATTGTTCCTATTATAATGACAATAATGTATAACAAATTTGAAACTATAGCCTATAAGCTTATGATATTAACACATTCATTTATGACAGCACTGATTTTATTAGGCTGGGTATTTGGAAGTTTAAATACAGCCTGTTGGCGATTATCTCCAATTGTAGGGACATCTGTTATTTTATGTATTATGTTTGCAAAATGGATATATGATAAAAAGCAGTATCATAGAATGTTTGCAATTATAGTAATTCCGATAGAAATATTAATGATTATTTCCACAATTGGTATATTAAAAATTAATAATACCCGGTCAGAAAGTAATCAGGCATTAGAAAATGTTATAGATACATTAGAAAAAAATAATCTTCAATATGGCTATGGAACCTTCTGGAATGCAAATAGTATCACATTATTATCCGACAATGATGTAAAGGTCAGATGTATCAATGTAAACGAGTCGGGCGTATCACCTAGAGCATACCAGACCAACATAAACTGGTACAAGGACAATTCCTATAAGGAATATTTCTTATTATTGAAGGCTGATGAATACGTCACCTATAAATATAGTGAAAACTATGTAGAACCAATAAAAGAAATAGAAAGTGATAATTATTTTATCCTGGTATACAATTACAACCTATTAGAAAACAAATAACTCGCCTACCCCAAAAAGTATCGCCACCTGATAGAGGCGGCGAGTCTTGATTATCTCTTCAGTTGTTTACAGCAATCGGGAAGTGTTTCTGACCAGGGCATAAGTTCTGCCAGTTTATCTTCAGCTACATTATTCCTTAAGCTGATCCATTAGATACTGGAAATATTCAAACGTATTTAGTCCATTTGCTTTTGACGTTTCTGCAATGGGAGGCTTTACCGACTGCTGTCCGCATAGAGCCTTTATTGTTCACAGCTTTGAGGATATCCGCATATTTTCTCCGGGCGTGAGCCTTATTCCAGTTCTCGAATAAGGATCATTATACCAGAAGCATGTCTCCGCGTGGCATAAATGCAGTTTTTTTACATCATATTGCTTGGATAACGATAGTGCTATTTTACAATGAAGATATTACTAATTCATTGGATATGAGATTTCAGGTGGTTTGCAAATTAACAAACAGACAGCTAATGCAATATATGACGGTGATAATTATACTGAAAATTATCATAAAGATTTACTGGATGCAAATAAAAATATAATTATTTCAACTATGTCTTTTTTGTATTTATCAGAATCTTGTTAACCTTATATTTATATAAGAATTGTTAAAGAAATTATTTAAAAAATATGTTATGATAATAATCGAAAAGAGCTTTTGGACTAAAAGAGTTCAAGTAATTATATTTTAGCTCAAGATGGAAGAAAAAATGTAGATAAACAGTGGCTTTTCTGCTTAGACTAAAGATAGAATCAGCTAAAGATATAAGCTTGCAAAATAGGAAATTTATAGAAAGGTGAATGCAATGACGATTGAAGAAATTTTATCAAAGGAAGAAAATCAGACATTTGATAGAAAAAGTATAAATATTTCTCCTAAGGATTTAGCAATACCGATTGTTGCATTTGCTAATGCAGATGGCGGAGATATTGCAATAGGTATAACCGATAAGACAAGAAGAATTGAAGGTGTTGATTTTGAAGACAAGAAGTTAAATGAACTTCTAAGAGTACCATTTGATTTCTGTAATCCGACTATTAAAGTTGGAATAGAAAAAGTTCCATGCGTCGATGAAAAGGGAAGAGAGAATCATGTGCTTGTAATGCATATTGACGCAAGTCCACAGGTGCATGCAAATCAGGCAGATGATGTATTCTTAAGAGTTGGTGATAAATCTAAATTACAGACTTTTGAAGAACGCCTTCAGCTTAATTATGACAAGGGAGAACGATACTTTGAAGATAAGGCTGTGCCTGATGCTACAATAGATGATATAGATATGGACTTTGTAAAAGAATATACAGATAAGATTGATTATGGGAAAAGTCCATTGGAATATCTCAAAGAAAACAGAGGGTTCATAAAAGAAAAAGATGGCGAGATTCAAATCAGTACTGCTGCAATTTTGTTATTTGGAAAGAATCCGCAGAATTTCTTTCCTCGTGCAAGGATTCGTTTTATACGTTATGAGGGAACAGAAGAAAAATTTGGAACAGAAATGAATGTTATAAAGGACGTCATCTTTGAAGGCACACTGCTTAACATGATAAATGAGGCAATTGCATATTTGGATACGCAGGTAAAAGAAAAAACATATCTTGGACCAGATGGAACATTTGTTACAGATGAGGAATATCCTAAGTTTGTCAGACAGGAATTGATCGTAAATGCTGTTACTCATCGTGCTTATAGTATTACTGGCACGGATATTCAGATAAAGATGTTTGATGACCATATAGTAGTTGAAAGTCCTGGAAAACTTCCGGGGCTTGTAAGAGCGGACAATATACGTTTCACACATTTTTCCAGAAACCCTAAGATTGCAGAGTTTTTAAAGAACTATAAATTTGTAAAAGAATTTGGTGAAGGTGTTAATCGTATGTGTAATGAGTTAGAGCAGGTTGGATTAAAAGATCCGGTTTATCATACAAATGCTTTTATGTTGCAGGCGGTTATTTATAATTCAAAAGTTGGAAAAACTATTATTGAAAAAACCGCTGATTCATTAAAAAAATTGGCTGTTGCAGTCAATAAGTCGTTGATTGATTACCAAAAGCCGGCGATTGGAGAAGAAAAGCCGGCGATTGGAGAAGAAAAGTCGGCGGTTAATAGGATAAAATCGGCGATTGAGCAACAAAAATATAATGAACCTTCGAAGGCAAATATTCTTAAAGTGTATGATGAAATAGAGAAAAATCAGATTTTTGGCACAAAAGAAATAAAAGAAATTCTTGATTGCTCACCATCCACAGCAAGGGCAGTCATGACAAAGCTTAGAGATATGAAAGTTGTTAAAGCGGTGAATGGTAAAGGAAAGGGAAAATATGTATTTATAGAATAAACATCAGGGATGCATGATGCATTTATGAAAGTAAGATAGATGTATGGATGAATTATTGGAATAAAACCTAAACAAAATAAGTTAATTTGCCTCTGGGACATAAAGAGCTTGAATGACAAATTAAACTGCCTAAAACCTGTATTTATACAAATTTTAGGCAGTTGTTTTATCAAATGGCTCTATGTTCACCTTATTTGTACAGAGTAATAATGATAAAAAATAGATAAAACAAAAGAGGAGCATTATATGACGAAAGTGAATTTTTATGACACCATTGATGATTCATTACTAAAATTTGCAGTTATTATTGCCAGACATAACGGCAAGTGGGTATTTTGCAAGCACAAGAAAAGAAATACATGGGAGATTCCGGGAGGACATAGGGAAACAGGCGAAAATATTCTTGAAACAGCTAAAAGAGAGTTACGGGAGGAAACAGGAGCAATAACTTTTGACATTACTCCGATTTGCATATATTCTGTGACTGCACCGGACAATTTCAATGGAATGGAGACTTTTGGAAAATTGTTCTTTGCAGATATACATACATTTAAAAAAGAACTTCATAGTGAAATTGAAAAAATAGCGATTATGGATGAACTGCCGATTGATTGGACATATCCTGAGATTCAGCCTAAACTGTTGGAAGAAGCAAGGAAAAGGGGATTTCTGCCCAAGAAGGACGCAATAAAATGGCTGTTTTTTGATATTGGTTCTACATTGGTTGATGAAAGCAAGGTCTATGAAGACAGGATGAAAAAAATAGCAGAATTATCATGTGCAACTTATGAGCAGGTTTATGAATGTGCTATGTCATTTTATAAAGAAAACAAAAAAGGAGATTTAGAGGCAACAAGACAATTGGGTGTGAAATTACCTAAGTGGGAATCCCAATACGAGAGGCTGTATGAAGATACTAAAGCTTGTCTGAAGAAATTAAGTGGAATTTATAAAATTGGTGTAATTGCAAACCAATCATTAGGAACTTGTGAGAGATTACAAAATTTTGGCATAAAAAAATATATTGATTTGGTCATCGCATCGGCAGAAGAAGGCGTTTCAAAACCAGATAGACGCATATTTGAAATTGCATTGGAAAGAAGCGGTTGCAAGCCGGAAAATGCAGTCATGATTGGCGACCGCATTGACAATGATATTGTACCCGCAAAACAGTTGGGTATGAAAACTATATGGGTAAAACAGGGATTTGGAAGTTTGTGGAATATAACAGATGAGAGTGAAAAAGCTGATATTGAAATTGATAACTTATCCGATATTTTAAAATATTTGTAAGAATCTTTTAACGAGTATATAGCAGAATGGAAGGGAAAAATTATATGAAAAAATCTAAACTTCTTTTGTTTGATTTAGACGGAACACTGTTGCAGAGTGACAAAACCATATCAAAAAAAACACTTGCTTGCTTGAAAAGATGTAAAGAAAAAGGGATTATGATTGGCATTTCTACATCCAGAAGCGAACAGAATTCATTGGAATATTTAAGCGAATTGATGCCCGATGTTTTAATATCAAGTGGTGGAGCGTTAGTAAAATATAAGACAGAATATATTTATAAGGCAGAATTTTCTGTAGAAGAAACTAAAGCTATGATTGATATGGCAAGAAATATCTGTGGAAGTGACTGCGAGATTACGATAGACACAATAGATGCACATTATTGGAATTATAAAATAGATCCTAAGAAGTTAGATAAGAGTTGGGGAGATAGTATTTATACAGATTTTTCGGATTTTAACGAATGTTCATTGAAAATGTGTGTTGAGATTTTTGAACAGGATAAAGCTGATGAGCTGGCTAAAAGACTTTCTGATTGTGATTGTATTCGTTTCTCTGATGGATTCTGGTACAAGTTTACGAAAAAGAATGTTACGAAAGAAAATGCAATTATGAAGATTGCGAAAGTATGTGGATTTAGTACAGATTCAATTATTGCATTTGGAGATGATTACGCGGATATAGGAATGTTAAGATTGTGTGGAACAGGTGTTGCAATGGGTAATGCGATTGATGAGGTTAAGGAGAAAGCGGATATTGTAATTGGTTCAAATGATGAAGATGGTATTGCGGAGTTTATTGAGCAAGGAATATTATAGATATTTATATTGAGAATAAATATGTTGAGATGAAAATATAAAATGAAAATGAAATTGTGCTTGTAGAGCACGGGATATAGGTGTTATGATACTATCTAAGGAAAGTATGTATAACAGGGTGGTAGCCCATCAAGTTTAATGATAGGGGCAATTGTAATACATATGAAAGACAGTGGCATCAATAACTGCTTATGATATCGCTTTGATTTTTAGGATATTAATAATACTGATGCTTATTGGTAGTTTGGCTCTAATACAGAAGAGGGTAGCGAACCACTTTTTATAGAAAACTGTGAAAAATGTAGCGCCAGAGTAATTTGAATATGATTAAAGAGAAAAGAATATTTGATGTTTTATACGAAGTTTGGGGTGGTAAAACACGGGATAAGACATACTATTATTAATATAATAATATTCTTGAGAATATAGTAAATAATCCTAAAGTGCTGATTGTCTATAGTGTGAAGGATGGATATGCAACCCCAAGATGCGATTTACAATTATGTAGTTATAGTTAAAATCAACATGAAGAAAAATATATTTGTAGAATATATGCCAAATGCAGAAATAGGGGATTTGTAATTCCAAGGGAGAACATCTTGTTTTACAATGTTCTGCAAATCGACCAACATTTTGGTTGACGTGGGAATGTATGATGGTTCCGTATTAAAATGAGAAAATAGTTTGTATGGGGTACTTAGAGAAACAAAAGAAGAAATAGGAATAGATTTATTACCAGAAAAAGGAGAAGCTACTTTATCTGAAAGTTGGTAAGGTTGTTAATAAAATAGTTGATGTTTGGTTATTTGAATATGAAGGTTGATTTGAACGATGTCATAACAGATGAAGTTGTAAAGGTTGCGTGGATGAATCGAGAATAGATAAAAGAATCGTTTGATGCAAACATGTTTATGTATATATTAGAATACTTTTTTATGAAAGTGGATAAGAAGTAGGTAGTGGATAAACCTTTGTTTGAACGGGAGGCGTGCGATGATAAATAGAAATGATGATATACAACAAAAAAATCTTGACTTGTTAATAGAGGGGTATTGGTATTAAGATTTGCCTCCAGTTATAGATATATCAAATATGAAAGATGCTATAAAAAGGATAATTGAAAATATTGATAATGATATGTATGATGATTTCAATAAAGACGATGGCATCATATTTGAATATAAAAATACAGAGGCTCCAACATATATATTTAATGATGGTATTGAATCTATAACTTATTTTGAATTTAAAAAGAATGATGCATTGAGAGAAATGCAAATACCTAATTTGAAGTATTATTGTACTTTTGTTTATAACACGATTGCTGTTTATAATAAACTTTTTAGTAAATTATATAATGAATCTAAATTTGAGAAATATGTGTGTAATTCAAATTCTTATATATTGTTTAATGAAATGTTTCATATTTACAAAACATATGATGGAAGTGAGGAGATAGTTGAGAGTGGTATTTTTGCCGTGAAGAATAATAAAACCACAGGTCAGCTTGCTTATGAGGAAAATAATATAAGGTATTTAAAAAAGCAAGGTGCTAAACTATATTCAGTCAAAGTGGATATAGAATCTTTTTATCCCAATGTGTATACACATTATCTTAGTAAAATAAAAAACATTAAGCCTTATAAGGATAATATCTCATGTGATGGTTATTTCGATTTTTTGGATTATTATAATATGAAGATAAATAATAATCAAACGAAAGGTATTGTGACAGGTGTTTTTTCCTCAACAGTATCAGCAGAATTGTTTATGCTATGTGTAGATTACGAAATCAATTGTGTAATCGGTGATAAAGTAACATATATCAGGTATGTTGATGATATGACATTTTTTTCGGATTCTTTAGAAGAAATATATTCTAAATTGCCATTGGTTCAAAGAGTTCTAAATAAATATAGACTTAGAATTAATAATAACAAAACTGAGACAAAAAAGAGTATATATAATATGTCTTATGTTGATATGTATGAGTTAAAAAATAGATTCACTTTTTTGAAATTTGATACTACTGATAAGGTAAAATTCGACAAAGAGGTTTTTTATAATATTAAAGAGTATGTGTCTAGAGCATATGATAATAATCAAAAATCTGAAATAAAAGCTTTTTTGTCAATGTTTAAAAGAGCCATCAGTTTAAAAAAGTTATATTTTGACGTGGAGGAAAAAATTAATTTAGAAAAATATACAGTGGCATATATGTTACAGTTAGCATGTGCAGAACCAATATTTACATCTCGTTGTTATAAAGTTATTATTGCAGTATTCGATTTATGCAATGAAGATGTAAAAAGAGATGAAATTATAAGTATATTAAAATCTAAAAATGATTTTATAAATTCTACATATTGTGATTCTCTTTTGCAGATATGGCATTATTATGTTTTGAGTAAATATGATTATAGAACTAGTATTAGGGAGCTGATAGGTAGTTTTGGAAATGATGAAATAAATCCTATTATTTTGGCAGGATTTGTAAAAAATGAAAAATCAGGTAATAAAGAATTATTTAACTATATAAAAAACACTTATTCTTCAATTGTGAATAAAAATGGAGAGCACTCTTATTGGATGAGAAGCATTATGTTTTCTAAATGGTGGTTACCATTGCTTGTTATATATTTAAAAGATGGAAAAAATTATTCTGAATTTTATGAGAGTAAACATTTTCATACTATATATAAGCAAATGAAAGAAGATAGGTATTGATAATTACAATAGTATTTAACAGATAAAATACTGAAAGATGATAGTTATAAGGTAACAGAGAGGTTAGAGGAATATGTTGTTCTTGAATTAGAAGGAGAATCATTAGTAGATGAATTAAAATATTTTGGCATCCATTTAGTAGGATTATTAAAAGAACAAGTTTCCGACCCCAAGTGATTTTAATTTTATTCTTATGGTATTGGGATGGAACAAGCAGATAGATTTATAGGATAAGAAAAATAATGAGAAATTGTGCACAATTTATAAAATTGTTGATAATTGAAAAACAAAAAGAAAATGTATAAATTAAAATAATTCGATGCTTTTGATGATTTAAAAGCGTCAGGAAGTTGGAAAGAGATTCCAATGAAATAAATAGCAATGATGGATGAAATAAGCAGGGACATTAGATATTTAGAAAAAATGAAAGAGGTGGAAAATGTGGCATTAAAGGTTTTTATTGATACAAATATATATGAAGGAGCTAACTTTTCATTTTATAATAAGCAATTTTCAAAGTTAAAAGAACTTATAGAGGAAGAAAATGTAGAATTGCTTTATAATGAAATCGTATATCAAGAAGTGCATCAACATATTGGAGAAAATTTGGCAAAAGCTATATCAGAGTACAATAAAATGATAGATAATAGAGCTTTTGCACCTTTCAGAATGGATGATAAGTGGGGAGATAAAATTTCTCAGATAGAGTTTGATGATATGGTTGGTGAACTACGCAAACGTTGGGATGATTTTATTGAAGATACATATGCAATAAAAATTCCTATTAGTGGAGTGAATGTCGATGAGATTATAGATAAATATTTTAATAAGAGATTCCCGTTTGAAAATAAAAAACCTACAGAATTTAAAGATGCAATCTGTGTTGACTCTATTATGCGATATTATGATACTATTGTAGATAAAAGAGTTTATGTAGTAGCTGCTGATAAAGGATTTAGAAAATCATTTAGAGGAAGAGAAGAATTTGTCATTTATTCTGATTTGAATAAATTTTTAAATTTTGCTATAGCACAAACCGAGCACTTATCAGTAGAAATAGAAAAAGCATTTGAGAGTGGAGTATTAGATAGCTGTATATCAAAATTGCTGAATAATGAGTTATGTATGGGTTCTGTTGATGTGGAAGATGTTTATGATGATATTGATTTGTTGCGTGTTGAAACACGGTCTATAGAGTTTGGGTATATACATAAACTAAATGAAGAAAGTGCTGTGGTTGTTTCAAATGCAAGTGTAAATGTAGAAGTTGAATATACTATTCGAGATGAAGACAATTCATATTATGACAGAGAAGATGGTCGTTATTATTGGGAAAACTTTGTGACTTGTAAAACAACATTTTGTATTGATTTAGAAATAGAAGTATCCATTGCAATTGAAACAGATGAAAAAGATTTATCTGTGAGTGTGGAAGTGGATGGCGTTAATGTAGATACGAATATGTATTTACATAAGAGTGAGATACTAGAGTCTGAAATCATACATAATACGGTGGATGATTATGATATGGAACCATTTGATGAAGATGTAAGGTATTGTCCGGATTGCGGTTGTAAAATGGATTTTGAAAATGATATGGGTGCATTCTGTATTAAATGTGCACCTAATCATTAAGTGGATGTATGTGCAGGTGAAAAATGTTTTTACCTAGTGATATGTCTCTGATTATAATTTTTGTATAGACTTGCAAACTGGCAGAAATTTATTATGTGAGTAGTAAATGAACCTACAACTATATATAATAACGACATTATAGTGATGGCATTGGCGAGATGCTAAAAGTGAGTGAAACGGAAAATGGTGAGTGGAAAAGATGTAGGTTATCAATACTATATAGTATAGATATCTATGTAAAAATACCACAGCTCTGCGAGCCTGGATAATTCATAGTACTTAAAAAAGTAAATACAGGCTTTTAGCTACTTTGGAGTCTCTTGTCATATATTGTAAAAGTAAAGAACTATCAGATTTTTTAATCGGATAGCTCTTTTTAGTTGTTATAAATTGTTGATATATTTTTTGCTGACCATTTCTCTTAAGAAAATGGTATTATCTGAAAGATCAATACATCTCATTTTGACAAGTGAATCAATCAGGATATTATATTTAGTACAAGTTATTTTGGTTTCACCATATTCATTTAATATTTTATTAGTAGCTATAAAGCCATCATTCAATAAAATTCTGTGCTCGCTATTATTACACGACTTCCATAAAGCAACAATTACATAAGCTTGTTCTTTTGAAATACTTAATGAAGCGTTATCTATTAATTTGCGACATAGGCTAAGTGCTCCACATACTACAATTATTGGATTTTCAGAGATCATTCCAACGCCGAGAGAAACTAATTCAGGGAGGGATTCAATCAAATTTTTAATGTTAAATCGTATATTACCAGGCTTTATTGATTTACCACTATTATAATTTTTCAACGAATCAATAGTTATAAAGCTCATCATAAATGGATTTTCTATTGGAGGATCTATTGTAATGAAACCTATTTTAATAAGATAATCGTATACATTAGAAGCATCGATATTTTGAATGTTAAGTTCATCGCATAGAGTGTGCACTATTTCGTCTTTTAGTTTTTGAGTAGTAACATTTTGTAAATCAATTCTCTTTGTCATTTTCTATCACTCACTTTATTTGTTTTAGATTGCCTAAAAAGATTATCAATTGCTTACGCTGGAACTTTTATAAGACTAGATGTTTTATTATATTTAGGGTGGCTATAGTCATATTGTTTTGCGAACTGTGCTTGGATACAAAGAAAAAAATTCAATTGTTTAATTGCTGGTTTGTTTTGCTAATTATACTATTCACGGGTTGTATATAACAGCTTTCACAAAAATTTTCCATAGACTTGAGCTAATCTTAATGTAATAGACTCTATAATGGATTTGTCTTTTGTTGGGTAACTGATAAAAATCATAAATCATTGCACTTCCATTTGCTAATTTTTAATTTGTTCATCTTCATATACTATAAATCTAGAAATAAGTCTTTTGGTAATTCGGTAGTTTCTCACGCCTTTTTTAGACTTATTCATACTCTAATCCATAATATAAGATTTAGTACTAATTAAATATTCTGAACCATTAGTTGGTTGGTATCACTAATATTCAGCGAAACTGTATATTTTTTAATGGGTCAGATTATACATAAAAGTAGACATTTAAATTGTTGGCCATATTTAATAGTGTTTTTACATACAGTGTTTATATATTCGATTATATAGCCTTCTATATGTCAAAATATACCTCTTTAATCGCAAGTTTCGACACCATTTTACACATGCTTTTTTGATACATCCGTTTCGTTTTTTTCAATGTCAGCTCAATAAACTTTAACCACCAATGTTATTACATTTCAATCACAATTATTTCCCTGCCATTCACAAGCATCTTGGAAATAAATCCAATCTATGCTATCCTAAACACAGCATACATATTCTAAGGAGTTTACAAGTTGAAGTTATTATACGGAACCGGGAATCGGGCAAAGTTATCTGCGATGCGGAGCAGGCTTAAACAATTGGATATAGAATTAATAGGATTGGATGATTTAAGGGCAGAGGGAAAAACAATTCCTCAGGTAGTCGAGGATGGCAAGTCTCCGCTTGAAAATGCAAGATTAAAAGCAATAGCATATTATGAAGCATTTCATATTCCGGTCTTTTCGTGTGATTCAGGATTGTATTTTGATAATGTTCCGGAGGCAATCCAGCCGGGCGTGCATGTCCGCAATGTAAACGGAAAATGTTTGACAGATGACGAAATGATAGACTACTATTCCGGTTTGGTAAAAATTTATGGGAATCTGGTGGCAAGGTATCGGAATGCAATTTGTTTTGTACAGGATGATACGCACATATATGAAGCTATGGAACCGTCCATGGAGAGTGAAAAATTTATTTTAACTGATAAACCGCATAGCATAGTCAGGAAGAAAGGATTTCCGTTGGATAGCATATCTTTGGATATAAAAACTAACAAATATTATTACGACCTGCCGGTGGACAGACTTGAACAGGTAGCAGTTGAAGATGGATTTTTAGATTTTTTCAAAAGAGTTTTGGACTTGAAATTATAATGTAATGATAAGGAAGAAAAAATGTTTAAGGTTGCAATATTACAAAAACGTGCCATTCATGTACAAATAGATGAAAATATTGAAAGTATTATTATGGCAATGAAAGAAACTTCGGAGAATCATGCGGATATTCTTTTGCTGCCGGAATGTTTTGTTACAGGATATGATTTGCCTATGACCTATGAAAAAAGCATTGCAGATGATGATATAAGAATTACAAAAATATGCGAGAATGCTGAAAAATATAAAATAGGTGTGGTACTCACAGCATTTACAAAAGGTCATAAGCAGCCGCAGAACTCAGCCTTTGTTATTGATAAATCGGGCAAGATATTAATGAAATACTCTAAGGTACATACATGTGATTTTGCAGATGAAAGAAATGTTGAACCGGGGAAAGAGTTTAAGGTGTGCGATTTTGAAGGAATACAATTAGGTATTATGATTTGTTATGACAGGGAGTATCCTGAAAGTGCAAGAATACTGATGTTAAAAGGTGCAGAAGTTATTCTGGTACCCAATGATTGTTGTTCAATGCAGCCAAGAATCAGAGCGCTTTCTACAAGAGCATACGAAAATATGGTTGCAGTTGCTATGGCAAATCCAAATGGAGATAATGCCGGATGTTCCTGTGCATTTAGTCCGATTTGCTGGGACAGAAACGGAAAATGTGTTGATAACACAGTTTTGCAGGCTGACGATAACACAGAGGGCATTTTTTACACAGAGTTTGATATGGAAGCAATCAGAGAATACAGAAATCGGGAAATGTTAGGAAATACATTTCGTAAGGTAGAAGCATATGGGCAGTTGGTAAGTAAAGAAATTAAGAGCCCCTTTATAAGAGATGGTCAGAATTGATAAACCAGAAGTAACAAGAGGAAATATTTTATCAAGGTTCAGATGTAGAATATCAATTGATCTACGTAATGGGTGATATGGAGGCAGATATCAGAACACATCATATTCATATTGTGAAATGGAACGAAACTGAGTGAAAAAATTATATTCATTACAGGGATTATCTTAATGCCAATGAGAATGTGGCATTGCAGTATGAAAATTTAAAGAAAGAAATGCAAAGTAAGTATGCGGATGACAGGGTTGCATACACGAAGTGCAAACAAAATATGATAAACAAAATTTTGGGCAAATGAAAAAGGAGACAAGTATGTTAAGATTAAGGCCATACAATAAAAATGATGCAGAAATGATTATGTCTTGGATAAAAGACGAGAGCACTTTTTATAAATGGACAGCAGGAGTTTTAGGGGAATATCCAATTTCTGAGGAGCAATTCAATACAGTAAGTAATCTTATGGCATTTACTGCTATAGATGATAACGATGTAGTGGGATTTTTTACCATGAGAAGACCAAATGAATTTTTTGATGAATTACGGTTTGGCTTTGTAATCGTTGATTCGAGAAAACGTGGGCGGGGATATGGAAAAAATATGCTGAAATTAGGCTTAAAATATGCTAAAGAAATATTCGGCGTTAATAAAGTTTCATTAGGCGTTTTTGAGAATAATGAATCAGCTTATTATTGCTATAAGGCGATAGGTTTTGAGGATGTATCTCAAGATGAAATAGAAAAGTATACTGTAATGGGAGAAGAATGGAATTGCCTTGAACTGGAAATAAACCTATAAAGTAAGATTTAATTTGTAATTGTTCTTGCAGTGCACATGATATAGATATATATGTTAGGATACTATCTAAGAAAAGTACCCATAACAGGGCGTTAAGCATCCGGGGGACGCTTGTTTAGCGCCGACCGAAGCGGAGCGTAGAGGTAGCCTCCCGAGTTTTATGATACCGGGCAACCGGAATACATGGGAAGGGGTGATAGGTGCCAGTGGCACCTGTTTGGCACCGACCGAAACGGAGTGTAGACGTGGCGCCGTTGACGGCTTATGAGAGCATTTCGATTTTCATTGGGATATTAGCTTTGTTGATGCCCTTTGGTGATGAGTGGCAGACTGAACAGTTATCTGGCAGATAATGATTGGGAGTGGGGAGGCAGGATGAATAATATACAGACGTGAGCGAGGGAGATTGTGGATAAAGAGATGATTTATCAGTAAAAACAGTAAGATGGAAAGCGAATTGGGAAACATATAGAAGGACATACGGATATTTTTTTCTTTAGCAACAATAGAAAGAAAACGTATATTATAGCATGGACATAAAAGCTATGCTATAATATACTTATACAAAAAATTTGCAAAAAAAACGTAAAGGTGGCTTTGCTATGACGTATGAATATGCAATTGAACGTTTTAAAATAATAAAAGATGAAAAAATTCGAACAACCTTACATCTGCAAGAATTAGAGAACATACTTATATGTGTTTATAAGCAAAATGAAGAAAAGGCTGATGAAATGTGGCAATATCTTGTAGACAAATATGACGATATTAATAGTAGAAGATATTATGTCATAAGATTGTTTAGGATTTTATCTTTGCCCTATGATTTGAAGTGGAAATTTATTTCAATGCATAAGAAAAGAATTGAGATATTGTTTGCAAATGCATATGCAAATACGAATATATCTTTTAAAGCATATGAAGTAATACGCGGATATTTAGAACTAAACAGGATAAGTGAGGCTGTAGAAATCATTGATTTTGTAAAAAAATATGAAAAAAAGATATCGATATTTGACGGAGTAAAATTAATAGTTGTTAATTTAACCGAAGATTATTTTACGGATAGTAAAGAAGTAGAAGAAAAAAAACATTTTTTTTTGGAGCAATGCATAAAGAGATATCTGGAAGATGACTTTTCGCCTCTTTTTGAAATAAAGCTGATAATATATAAAAAAAGTGAGCAAAAGGAACAAATTGAAAATAGTCTGGTGTGGATGATTGAGAGTGGGATTTGTGATACTACATATTATTCGAATCGTTTCATCAGGGATTATTTCCTGATTTTATATCGAAGTAGAGATATAGAATCAGAAAAAGAAATAATTCATTTTATGGAATTATTTTGTGAGAAATATACAAACAGTTGGATGAGATATTGGAGCTCACCAGATGTCTCTGATTGGATAGCATCTTTAAGTTATAAATCAACAATTTTATATACGCATTCGTTAAGAACAGATAGGAATTTTGCAAATGATGTTATAAAATTGTTTATTAGAGAGAAAAAATGGAAAGAGGTATCTGAGGTTATAAGTAAGACAATGACTACCAATTCGTATATTGTTAATAATCTTGATGAAACCCTGGAGTATCTTGAAGATATAATTGAAGATGAGAAAACAACAGATCCAATTAGTGTTAAGGTTTTGGAAGGAATTTCCATTTCGTTTACAGTGAGTATACCTAAAATAATATTCCATTCAACATCTTGTTATGATGTGGATCAGAATGAAATAGTACAATTTTGTGATGCTGTTATTGAAGGGTGTAAAGATTTTACTAAAAGCGAAGAAATATTGAAGATAGAAAATAAAGCCATGTGTTTAAAGAAAAAAATGTTTGGTAAAGGAGACCAGCCATGAATAGAAATGAATTTTGTAAACATCATTGGTAAATGCTTCATAGTCGGTACCTAGATTTATACTACTGCTATATGAGAAAATATCAATATTAAATTTGTGCGAATTGTACGATTTGTTCAACACAAGGAGGAACCCGATATGAATTCATTAATAGCAGAAAAACAATACCAGCTTGCTAAATGGGCAGATATTATTAAATCATGTAAGATTTGTATCGAACAAATGGAAATATGATGCAGATTATAGAGTCTTTGTATAATTACAAGAAAAGTAAGGTTAAAAATTTGACAGCAGAAAGAGACTCAAATTATTATGATCAAGCTATTGAAGAAGCATTTCATATATATAGACATTGGTTTCAATTTACAGTCCCCAAAGCGTTTAGGGTAGTAGATAGTTTGCAAAGATATGTGTGTGAGAAACATGGTAAGAAAGCAGGTTCATATAGTTATTTTGTTCAACAATTGGAAAATGACTTTTTACCGGAAAATTTGTCTGAAGATGAGGTTTTAAATTATATTATAAAAAATAAATCCTCAATAATAAAGATTCTAACACCTTATGAACAAGAACGTTTGATAGCATGTATATTGTAATAATACTCTAAATAATTATGAATAGATAAGAAAGCAGGTGCAACACATGAATATGCAGGAGTTAAAGAATCTCATTTACCAAGGTGAGAAAGTTGATATAGAGTGCAAAAAAGCAGAAAAAAGCGTACCAAAATCTGCGTATGAGTCATATTCTGCATTTGCCAATACAAAAGGTGGATATATCATACTTGGAGTAAGAGAAGATAAAACAAAGACTGATCCGAAGGAACGATTTATAATACAAGGAATAGAGGATGCACCTAAGCAGAAAGAGGATTTTTGGAATACAATTAATGGGAATAAGGTGAATATAAATCTATTAACAGATGATGATGTAGAGATTGTTGAAGATGACAGTATAAGACTTATTGTGATACATGTTCCGAGAGCTGATTTTAATATGCGTCCGGTATATGTTGGTGAAAATCCATATAAGGGGACATATAAAAGAAATCATGAAGGTGATTATCATGCGACAGAGCATGAGATTAGAGGAATGATAAGAGATCAAAATCCAGAGGGCAATGATAATCAAATAATTGAGTATTATTCAATGGATGATATTGATAAAGAAACATTAAGAAAATATCGTCAGATTTTTGAAATCAGAAATGATGGACATGTATGGAATGCTTTAGATGACAAGTCTTTTCTTGACAAGTTGGGTGGCTATAGGAAAGATAGAAAAACTGGAGTAGAAGGCTTGACATTAGCAGGACTTTTGATGTTTGGTACAGGACAGGCTATCAGAGAACACTTTGATAATGTTTTTATGGACTATCGTAATGAAAGTCAAGTGACAGCAGATATTCGCTGGAATGACAGAATTACCTATGATGGCACATGGGAAAATAACCTGTTTAATTTCTTTACCAAAGTAACACCTAAATTAACGGAGGACTTAAAAAAGCCATTTAAATTGGAAGGTGGCGTTCAGCGTATAGATGATACTCCGGTTCACAAAGCAGTTCGTGAAGGGTTTGTAAATATGATTATTCACGCGGATTACTTAATGGATGCAGGTGTGCTAAAGGTAATTAAGAGGTCAGACTCATTTGAGTTTACAAATCCGGGAATTTTGAAACTTCCGCTTGAGGATATTTATCGTGGAGGCAATTCAAAATCAAGAAATCCTCATATGCAAACTATGCTTAGATTGGTTGGATTTGGCGATAATGCTGGATCAGGATTCCCGACAATTCTTGCTGTGTGGAAGTCAGAAGGATGGATAAAACCAGAATTGATAGAAGATACAAATCTTGATCAGGTGACACTTGTGATGAAGATGGAAAAGGAATCTGATGAAAATGTCATAGAAAATGTCATAGAAAATGTCATAGAAATTTCAGCAGAAAAAATCAAACAGTTAATGCCTGAATATTCTAAGAAGAAGCTTTCTAAAGCGTGTGAGATTTTGAAAATGATTTCGAAAAATCCGAATATTTCTATTGATGAATTAAGAATAGCCTTAGACGTTACTGATAGAACAATTGCAAGATATATATCAGAATTAAAGGATAAAGGTATCATAGAACGAAAAGGTCCAGATAATGGTGGAGAATGGAAAATTATATAATAAAATTTATAAAGAATCTGGTGTATGATAACGAAAACTTTACTGGCGCTGGTGGTGTCAGTTTTTATAAGGTTATGCCGACATAACATAATCCAACAGGTAAAAAGGCTTATATTATGAATATGTATACGGCATCGGCATATCGGAGACAGGGGATTGCATTTCATACATTAGATTTACTGGTAAAGGATGTAAGGAAACAGGGCGTATCACAGATTACTTTAGAGGCGACAGAGATGGGAAGGCCATTGTATGAAAAATATGGATTTGTAAAAATGGAAGATGAAATGGAGCTGATCAAATAATAAGAGTTTATTTCGTGCGCCACGCACAGCCGGAACACGATTGGGAAGAAGAGAGGACAAGACCTTTGACGGAAGAAGGTAAGAAGGATTCTGCAATTGTGCTGGAATTTATGAAGGATAAGAAAATAGATGCATTTTATTGTAGTCCGTATAAACGTAGCATAATGCAATTGCGGAGGCAGCAGGATTTTTTACAAAAGAGATTATTACAGATGAGAGATTGAGAGAGCGCGAAAAGGAACTTGATGGAAACAACCACGGAATGTTCCGAAAACGATGGGCTGACCATAATTATCATGAAGAATGTGAAGAGTTCATTGCTATGGTGCAAAATCGTAACATAGAGGCACTGAACGAAATTTTATCAGATAATAAGGATAAAGATATTGTTATAGGAACCCATGGTACTGCCCTTAGTACGATATTGAACTTTTATGATAGTAATTTTGGATGTGAAGATTTTCTGCGAATTATAGATTGGATGCCATATATTATAGAATTGGATTTTGAGGGCGATAAGTTGATTGCCAAACAGGAACATTGTTATATAGAGAAGGAATTTAAGGGGAAGCATTGTATTTCAAAGAGTTTGAGATACAGAGTTTCTACTAAGGCAGTGGTCATCTTGTAAAAATATGGTCTTTGTGTGCGTAATAAGGTCGTTTGATGATATGGGGCTGGGAGAACAAGTTATTTTATCCGATAAAAAAAGCAAGGGAGGGCAGTGGGCTATGAACATTTTAAATAATCAGATTGGTTCCATCTATGATCGACAGAAAAATTTATATAGTAAACATCCGCATTATAGCCAACAGAATGCAGAAAGCAAAAAGGTATGCGGACAAGAAAAAATTACAGCAACATCTGGAAAGGATGTATTGGGTATCACAAAAGGAGATAAAGAAAATTCTTATATTGTGCATTTCTCTGATTCTGCAATGGTTAGCAGGGCAGTTGCAAGAGGATATGTTACGGTCAATGGT
>ULJR01008254.1_pt1 | contig 21093 bp, 11 predicted proteins | sample 1950951 | NCBI WGS metagenome assembly ULJR01 (sample SAMEA4835480, study PRJEB28245) | human gut metagenome | biome: gut microbiome; material: fecal sample | place: Denmark | collected 2008
GGACTTCATCACGCCGTAGAAGCCGCGGAGCTCCTCGCGGATCTTGTCACGCAGTTCCGGGCGGTCAAGGTTGTCGATGACGGGCTTGTCATATTCATCGACAAGGATCACCACCTGACGGCCGGTCTTCCGGTAGGCGGCCTCGATTATGGTCTCGAAGCGGACGGGAAGCGTCTTGTACTTCCTGACGACCCCATATTCTGATTCAAGGTCATTCAGCTGTCTCCCTAATTTCTCCTTCAACGCGTCCATGTCGGCGTAATTGGCCCCGCCAAGGTCCAGATGCAGCACCGGGTACTCCGTCCAGTCCTTCTCCAGCGAGGCGATCGCAAGCCCGTCGAAGAGTTCCTTCCTTCCCCGGAAGTACGCCTCCATCGTCGAGAGCAGAAGGCTCTTTCCGAAACGCCTGGGGCGGCTCAGGAAGTAGTATTGACCGGTCTTGGCAATCTTGTAGATGAGATCGGTCTTGTCGACATAGACATACCCGCCCTGGCGGATCTTCTCAAAACTCTGTATTCCAATCGGGTAAAGCATATGGCCTGTCTTTTTTGTTCATTACTTGCAAAGATATAAACTTTTTCCGACTATGGAGCATTGGATTTAGGACAGTTATGGGTGAGTAGTCTGTCTGGCTTGGAGAAGTTGACTCCAATCTTGAAGATCTTTCCGGTGTTGTCCTCGACTAAACCACGACACATTAGAGAAAGCAGTTTGTCTTGGCGCTTAAAGCATTGATAATGAGCAAAAACAGCAATCCCGTAGTGCTAAATTCGGTACTACGGGATTGTCTATTGTGTTTATTATAAATTAGTTATCTGCCACGAATAATCAGTAACCGGATCAATTGTCAGGGACAAACTCATCGTAGTTATATCCAAGACTCCCTTTGCTAACATAATACTGGGCGTACATAAAGCACCTGTAGTCTTCATACAGACAACTCTCGAATCCTTTTTCTGTAACAAAGGCATCATTTCCCTGCCAATAACCGACATCACGAACGTTGATCGGTCCTAATGTACTGTGCACAATGCCGGTACCCTGAACTGGGATGCGGGCAAACTGATATGTGCCAAATTTATCTTTGGCGCTCTTGTCGATAGTGAAGAATGTGAGATGGTGTCCCTTGTCATAAAGATCCTTGAATCGGAATTGGGTGTTGTCGTTTTCCTGTTGTTGAAGCATTACACCCTTCTTTGGCTGCAGGATTTTCTCCAATACTTTAAATGTGTATGTGCCGGTGCTAATCGTATTCCATTTAAGGCCTGTGAAAGTGACTGATGAAATGGACTTTGACCCTTTTCCGACAGCAACTGCGGAGATGACGTTGTCAAAGTACAGATTCTTCACAACAGCATCGGCGACAAATGCCCCGTCGAAAGCAAACTTATCCATGGACAGTTTTGTTCCGTTTGCAACCACATAGTCCGCATAAGCCTCATCGGAAAGATTACGTTTTTCCTTTTCGGACTGCAGTTCCGCAAAGTAGTAGACGTCTGTTGTGGCATTGTTCGCTGCGAAACGAACTACAACATCGCAATCTGGGTCATTTGGCAGTTCGGCCGAGAATGCCTTAATAACGATATTCGGGGTCGAATCATTTCCTGCGTCTGTGCCGTATTTGTCTTTCTCGCATGAAGCCAGAGTGGCAGCGAGAGCAAGACCTGCTAATACATATAAATATCTTTTCATAATCAATATATATTTTACCATACAAACTCTTTGGAGTCTTCGGTAGGTTTGATAGGGGTAGGATTCTGGACGAGATCCAGATTGTAGTCGGATTCGGTTCCAACGAAGCAAAGGGTCATCCATTGAGGATTTTTGGTCTCATTCCAACGATACCCTTCCGGGTGGTTTGTCCCGGCATAACTGCGGATGATGCCGGCGTTGTAACGCTTGATGTCAAATGTCGCGAGTCCTTCGCCCCAAAACTCCACTCGGCGCTGCCACCAGCATTCCTGCTGGGAAGTGTTGGCTCTTGTGGCATAATAAGCGTCATGATGAGTGCCATATTCAAAATTAGGGTCACGCTTCTTGGCAAACTCTGTGAGAAGAGTCTTTCCACGCCCCTCGTCCTGCATTCCGGCTGCCTCGATCTCAATTAGTTTCATCTCCTCGACTCTCATGATTGGCACAGCAACTATGTACGCTGCATACTGATCCTTATGTTCTCCGTTCTTAGGACGGAACTTGACAGGAATTCCACCTACGGATTTTCTTGCCGAAACGTTGTAGCCTGTGTTGTAAAGGCCGTCAGGCGAATCCGAATACGCTGCGAGAGCGGCGATTTTCTCCTCCTTTGAGCCAAGGGCGTCTATAGCGGGATCCACCCAGCACATTCTGCGGAAATCGGTGGCCGGGATAGTGGAGAACAGGTGAGAGTCGATTCGTTTAGGACCGACATAGTTCGCGGAATAGCCGCATTCGGATTCTGAGACCTCTACAATCATCTGTGACCCCCAGGATGAGTCGCCGTCGTTGACAGTGATGTTCTTATCATCCGGCTTGTAGGTCAAGCCAAAGATCCATGAGCCGTTAGGGGTATTGAAGCCTGTCTTCTGATTGGTGTACTCGTCAGCGGTCATCTCAGTGTAACCTTGCTGTGCGAGCTTGGCGTACTTCTCGGCGTTAGGCCAGTCTTCCATGGTAAGATACGCACGTGCCTTGAGTCCATAGACCACAGACTGGTCAGGAACGAACTTGTCTGCACGGGTATAGCCGGCAAGATATTCCTCGGCGAGGTTCAAGTCATCAATGATGTGACCGAAAATCACCTCGTTGGTTGCCCGAGGGTTGTGGATGCAATCCTCGACAAGGGTCTCATCCGTGATGAATGGAACCGTGATCGCGGACTTGTCTTCTGCGTAAGTCTTTTCCGAATACATACGGGCTATGTCCATGAAGAACATCGCGCGCATGGCCAGCGCGATACCGGCTCCGACCTTTTTGGACTCGTCCGGGGTGGCCTTGTACATGGACAGAACAGTGTTGCAGTTCTTTATCCATTTGTAATAATATGTCCATGGGAGCTGGCAGACAGCATACCCCGGTCCCAGCCCAGTGCCGCAACCGTACCATGTGGTGTACCACTCGCTGCCAGCGTCCTCGCAAGCGATGTCATTCCCCATGACATCCCTTTGCAGATAGAAGGATGGGTAACCGAAATCCCAAGGGTAACTGTTGACTTCGCCGCCGTAAGTGAACGCTCCGGTGAGGGAACTTGTGATGGCGTCGACAAAGTTGTCGTAAGCCCCAGGGGCTGCTGCCGCCTGCCCCAATGTGACACTGCCGCTCTGAGGCTCGATCTCCTGAATACATCCGGAAGCCAATGGAACGATACAGGCTGCTGATATAAAAGCTTTGATGATTTTTTTCATGTTCAATTCCTCCAAATAATTAGAATGTCAACTGAATACCTGCTGAAACAGTGCGGACTGGTGAGTAGACAGCGACTGTGGTATTCTCTGAGTAAGAGTAACGAGGATCAAGACCTTTTCGGGCTGACCAGAACCAAAGGTTCTCGCCTGCCGCATAGACTCTTGCCTTGGAGATGCCCTTGACAAGATTCCTAGGAAGAGTGTAACCAACCGTGAACGATTGGAAGTTAAGGTAACTGGAGCTGGTGAGCCACCTGTCTGAATCACCGGTGGAATATTGGTCACCGTAATACCATCTTGGAATGGAACTGGAAGTGTTGTTCACAGACCAGGCCTTTTTCCAGTCCTTATGGAAGGTGGAACCTGCGGCGCCAGTGTTTTCCCATGGCCCCATAAAACCTGCGTAGCGTGTATCATACATCTTGCCTCCCAGCTGATAATCGAATGTGGCGGAGAAATCGAAATTCCCGACTCTGAGGTCAGTGCTGAACCCTCCGAAGAGTTTAGGAAGCATTGAGCCAAGCTCGTACTTTGTCGCATCGTTAGGATTTGTGGTGACTTTGTCGGTAAGAGTGCCAGGCCTGTCGGTTTTTCCGTCAAGGGAACTGTCAACGTAGTAGAGAGCCTCTCCGTCTTCGTTCACCCCGGCATATTTGTGGCGGAATGCATTGTAAAGAGGACCGCCTACCTTGTACCACTGGTTCTTCTCGGTGAAGCCTTTGTACCCGTTGTCCGGATCAAGCATCTTCGTCTCAGGAAGGCTGAGGATCTTGGTTGAGTTGTGGGACGCATTTATGGACACGTTCCAGTCTATGGCTTTTGTTCTGACTATAGCCGCATTGAGTACGATTTCGAAGCCGAGATTCTGGATGTCACCCATGTTTCCGTAATATCCGCGTGAGCCGGAATGTTCAGGGACAGAGAGCCAGAACAACTGGTCCTGCGCGATCTTGTCATAAACATCGAGGGAGCCTGAGAGCCGTCCGTGCCAGAAACTGAACTCTGTGCCGACGTTGATGTTGGTTGTGGTCTCCCAAGTAATGTTTGGATTACCTATTGTAGAGAAGGTAGGGGACACTGAATACGTGCCGGATGGTGTAAGGGTGTACATATCAGTGTACCTGTTGCTGCCGATGCTGTCATTGCCTTGCTGTCCAACCGAAGCCTTGATCTTCAGCATGTCAATCCAGCTTGCATCTGCAAGGAAATTCTCCTTGGATGCTATCCAAGCCAGGCCGACTGACCAGAAATCGCCCCACCACCTGCCGTCTTTCTTCATGAAGTTTGAGGAAGCGTCACGACGGTACGACAAAGAGGCATGATACTTCTGGGCGTAGTCGTAGTGGGCGCTCAGGAAATAGCCTTCGACATTGTACTCGGTCTTGTACCCCTGTGAATTGTACTTGTTCGCCGCGGCGTTGATTTCCTGGATGTCAGGAGAGAAAAGACCTCTGGCATTTGCCTCCAAGTAGTAGGATTTTGTGTTATAGTACTCATGGCCCACGAGAACGTTCACGTTGTGTTCCCCGAATTTGTTGTGATATGTCAAAGTTTGGGTGTGGTTTGTACGGAAGCCGGTGTTCTGAGACTTGGTGAGTTCACCGTTAACACCGACTTTCGGGCCGTAGAGGGCATTGTCATAGTGGTGATAAAGCGTGCCGCCCCAGTTTATGGTGGATGTGGCGTTGAACTTGAGCCAGGAAGTGATGTCGGCGTCGGCAGAGAATGTGCCGTTCAACTGGTTGCCGATGGTATAGTGCTTGTTGTACCGGTTGCTTCCCAAAGGGTTACCCGTCTGGAGGAACGCTCTGGCTACAGGATAGTCCTTCTCTGGTACACCATAGTCATATTGCTCGTTTCCGTTGGCGTCTGTTCTGATGACAGGATTTCCGTTAGAGTCGAGAACCCTGACATAGACCGGATAGATAGGGGCAATCTGAGTGGTATAGTACATCAGGTTGGTTGATCCGAGAGTGGTGTCCATATTAGGGTTCGACTCTGTCTTGGAATGGACGTAGCCGATATTCCCTGAGAATTTGAGCCACTTCTTGACCTGATAGTCCGCCTTGAGGCGGCCACTGATACGGTTGTACCCAGAGTAGTGAATTATACCATCCTCGTTGAGATAGCCTAGACTTGCGTAAACTGAAGCCTTGTCGTTGCCACCGTTGATGCTGAGGTTATATTCCTGACGCATGGCTTTCTTGTAAGCCAAGTCTTTCCAGTTGTCCGGCTGGAGCCAGTATGTCTCGTCTCCCGACTTGATGGCATATCCAAGGGTGGCGTTAGGATTGAACTTGCCGTCAATGCCTATGAGCTGCTGCCCTTCTGGGACAGTGTATGTCTGATACCCAAGAATTTCAATCATCCTCTGATTGGCTTTCACGTTGGCGGCCTCAGCTGACATTCCTGTGATGTAATAATAATTGTTGAAGAGTTGGGCATAGGATGCCTCATAGTATTCAGCAGGGTCTGTGATGGTCTCATAATCCTGCGTCGCACGGCTGTTTACACCCCATCTTGCATCGAAGTTGACAATGGCTTCACTGCTCCTGCTGCGTTTGGTGGTGACGATGATGACACCGGCGGCTCCACGCGCTCCGTACAGGGCGGCGGAAGCAGCGTCCTTAAGGACGGTGACAGACTCAATGTCGCTCTGAGGGATGTTGGACAGGGATGCGGAATATGTGGCGCCGTCAACGATGACAAGCGGCTCTGTTAAGGCGTACATGGAAGCGATACCGCGGATGTTCATCGAACCCGCACCAGCGCCAGGAGCGCCGGACGCACCTCTCATCTGGAGACCGGCGACATTACCTACGAGAGAGTTGGCGACGTTGGAGGTCTGTCTCTTCTGGAGTTGCTCGGACTTCATGACGGAAGCGGATCCCGTGAAGGCCTCTTTGGTTGTCGTTCCGAACGCGACGACGATGGTCTCGTCAAGCACGTTCTTGTCTTCAACAAGGACTACATTGATAGTTTTGCGACCTTCAGGATTAATTCTTTGCTCCTCAAAGCCGATGAAAGAGAATACAAGAATCCCATTTTTCGGGACAGTCACCGAGTAGTTTCCATCCAGATCGGTGTTAACCCCGACTGTTGTCCCGGCGACCAGCACGGACGCTCCGGCCAACGGCTGGCCGCTTTCGTCCGTAACGGTACCTGTCACAGTGTTCTGGGCCCATGCTGCACCTATGCTGATGAACAGGCACAGCGCAATAGTAAATAATTTTTTACCCATAAGCTAAAAACTTTTGTAAAACCAACAAGTTAATTATAAAAAAAACATATCGTTTCAACGGTGCGGATGTTATATAATACAACCCAAGAGACCACCGAAATGGAGGCGGAACATATCTTTCATCTTGCAACAATCCGCCAGATACAATCAATCAATTTCAAACAAACCTAAAAACGAACGCGGTTCCCTCCGTTCACAAGCAACTGCCCTGCATAGAGATAACACGAAGACAGTCAAAGTTGACCGAGACCATGAACTTTCTCGCAAGGTAATTACTTTTTCTCGAAATCACAACAGGTTCGCGATTTTTTTTGAAAAAACAGGCGGGAATTCTTTATCGTTATAAGTTTTTAAGACATAATCGTTAGCCCTCTTAAATATTTTGAACCAACATTATCATTAAATTCATTGTTTGATCTTTTTTAACTTATAAATTTATTGAGCAATGACACAGATTTCATTTCACGAAGTATGCAGGTTGTGGAAACAGGAGAAAAAAATGTATGTCAAGACATCCACAATGGCTGCATATTCGCTTATCATTCAGAATCATCTTGAACCACAATTCAAAACTCTGAACGAAGTGACGACTCATTCCGTACAGAAAATGATTGATCGCAAACTAAAAGATGGACTGAATGTGACGACCATCAAAGGAATGTTGATAGTCTTGAAGATGATTGTCAAGTACGGTGAAAAACACGGCCGGATCGAACATAGGATCATAGAGGTCAGATTCCCCACCCCAAGGATGAAGCCAAGGTTATATGTCCTGACGGTGAGCGAGGAGCAGCGTATGCTTGAATATCTCACCACTCATCCCGACCGCTACAATCTTGGTCTGCTGATCTGCTTGTACACCGGCATAAGAATAGGAGAAGTCTGCTCCTTGAAATGGGGAGATGTGGACTTTGATTCGGGAACAATCCGAGTGCGCAGGACGGTACATAGAATTTATAAGATCGATGGCGGGGATAAGCATTCCGAACTCACAATCGACTCGCCAAAGACAGCCGAGTCATGCCGGGACATCCCGATAACAGGTGAGCTGGCCACTGTCCTCAATGAATATGCCGGCAGCGCGCCATGCAACCGTTTCGTGATTTCAGGCCTCACTCATCCAACCGAGCCACAGACCATGAAAAACCATTTCAAACGTGTCGCCGCCACCCTTGGGTTGTCAATGCGCCGTTTTCACGGTCTTCGCCACACCTTCGCGACCCGATGCGTTGAAAGCAAATGTGACTACAAAACATTGAGTTCCATTCTTGGTCACTCAAACGTGAGCACCACGCTGAATCTCTACGTTCACCCGGGAATAGAGCAAAAGCGGAAATGCGTCGAAGACATGATCCGGTCCATCGTGTGAAATCATGGTGGCGGATAATTTATTGATATTTAGCGATATAGTTCACAGTCTTACGCCGATGTGAACGTAAGACATGTGTCCATATTCAACATATTCAATGACTTATCCTCCACCACCCATGCAAACGCACGCATTGATGACTTTGAAATTGGTGGTCTATAACAATTGATAGTAAGCGAACCGGCTTCTGAGATTATTGTCAATTTGTTGGTTTTACAAAAGGATGTCGAATGAGTATGGATTACAAAATGAAAGATGGTTTGCATCGTTACCTGAGTCCGATGTATCATGTTTTCGGATATGTTTGCCCCTTGAAACGATAAATTTTTTTTTTTGCTGATCCTTAACGTTTGGTAGCAATGACGTTGTCCATCTGACAAACATGAAGTGAAATGATTTATTATCGGGATCTGAATGTAGCATAAAACGATAAAATCTAAATAAAAATTCATCTTGGAGCGTAAATTTGTTAGTTGGAATCATCGAAAAATTTTATTTACTTTGTAAGTGGGTTAGTCATTTGATTTTGTGACAGAGCCGTTTTAGGTTGGAGCGAACACCCCCGAAGGCTCGAAGTTATGAGTAATAATGACATATAAAAGACATAGGAATACTATTTCAATATTCAATAATCGTTAAGTTTAACAAAAGTTTTAAGCTTATGGGTAAAAAATTATTTTCAATCGCGCTATGCCTGTTCATGGGTCTTGGCGCAGCATTCGCCCAGAAGGGGACGGTCACTGGAGTCGTGCGCGATGCATCGACTGGTGAGGCGATACCTTTCGCGTCCGTTATGGAGAAAGGTACGATGAATGGAATCTCCTCCGGGGAGGATGGAACCTATTCAATTTCGGTGTCCAACACTGGCTCGGCAGTTCTTGTGTTCAGCTCGGTAGGTTATGTGACCCTTGATGTTCCTGTTTCCGGGAGAGCGACGGTCAATGTTTCTTTGGAAGTTGACAATGTCCTTGATGATGTTATCGTTGTCGCCTATGGTACAGCGACCAAGGAGTCCTTCACCGGATCCGCGGCCATGGTGAAGAGCGAGACCATCGCGAAGAGAGTGGCCACGAATGTCACAAGCGCACTTGCCGGCACAACTCCGGGTGTCCAGATGATTTCTTCATCAGGTGACCCTGCCTCCAATGGCTCGTCCATCCGCATCCGTGGTATCGGTTCGATGAGCGCGAGCAACGCTCCACTTTATGTCGTTGACGGCATGCCATACGATGGCGCTATTTCCGACATTAACCCTAACGACGTGGAATCTATTTCCGTTCTTAAGGACGCCGCCGCTTCCGCCATCTACGGAGCCCGTGGTGCGAATGGTGTGGTTCTCGTGACGACGAAGAAGGCCAATCCTAACACGCCTAACGTGAAGTTCGAGGCCAAGTGGGGATCCAACTCACGTCTTATCCCTAATTATGATGTGATTGACGATCCTGCTCTTTACTACGAAACCTGGTACACCTTGATGTACAACCAGCAGCGCTATGCAGGCAGATCCGTCGCTGAATCTTACGCCTACGCCGACAAGAACCTCTTTGACAAGAACAACGGAGGTCTTGGCTATCAGGTCTATACCGTTCCGGAAGGGCAACAGTTGATAGGAAGAAACTTCAAAATCAATCCGAACGCTACTCTCGGCTACGATGACGGTACCTATTACTATACACCGGACAACTGGTATGACGAGGCGTTCCACAATTCCTTCCGTCAGGAGTACAGCATTTCCACTAGCGGAAGCAAGAACGGCCTTACCTACTACGGCAGTGTCGGTTATCTGAATGATGGTGGTATCATCAACCATTCCGGATTCAAACGTTACACCGCCCGCATCAACGCCGACTATCAGGCGAAGCCTTGGCTGAAGTTTAACACCAGTATCAGCTATTCCTACACAGACTCCGAGTCTCCGGGAACTTACTCCTACGGATCATCCGGCAATATCTTCTACATTGCAAATAACATCGGCCCGATCTATCCTCTTTATGTCCGTGCCTCTGGTACAAAAGAGATCATGACAGAGAACGGAATGAAGAAGTACGACTCTAACAACACCAACTTCAAGCGTCCTGCCATCGTGGGCAACGCCATTAGGGACAATGAAGTGAATCAAAAGCGCAATTATTCGGATGTCATCAATGGCAAATGGGGTGTTGTGGTATCCCCTGTCAAGGGGCTTGACTTGACGGCCAATGTTGGTGTCATGAACAGAAACAGCCGCTACAATGCTCTCTACAGCCAGTTTGGCTCAAGCAGTTCGACAGATGGTGCTGTCTATGTCTCCCACGACAGGACTTTCGCTGTCAACACCCAGTACCTCGCCACCTACAAGACTGATTTTGGAGGCACGAAGCATAACTTCGACATTCTCATGGGTTACGAGATGTACAAGCTTAAGTCTCAGTCTCTTTCCGGCGAGAATGACCATTTGTTCAATCCTTATGTGGGCGAACTCAACAACGCTGACGGCACCAAGTCCATGAATGTCAAATCAAGCACTCTTGACTATATGACACAGGGTCTCCTCTCAAGGGCTCAGTACAACTACGACGGTAAGTACTTTGTCAGCGGATCATTCCGTAGGGATGCTTCCTCTCGTTTCGCCAAAGGACATCGTTGGGGCAACTTTGGTTCCGTGGGCGCAGCCTGGCTGATCTCAAAGGAGAACTTCCTCAGCAATGTCAATTGGGTGAATATGCTCAAGCTTAAGGCCAGTTATGGCGTTCAGGGTAACGACAATCTCGGAAGTTCTGTCACCTACTACTTCCCTTATGTCAATCAGTATACCCACTCCTACAATGAAGAGACGGGCGAGTATTCCCTCTCCCTTGCCTTTAAAGGCAATGAGGATTTGACTTGGGAGTCATCCCACTCATTCAATGTCGGTGCAGATTTCGAATTCCTCGACGGCTACCTCAACGGATCCATCGAACTCTTCAATCGCAAGACATTCGATCTTCTTTACAGCAAGGATGTCCCGCTTTCTTCCGGTAACCCTACAGGTAGGATTCCTGTAAATGTCGGTTCCATCAGAAACAGGGGAGTGGAACTTACCCTCGACGGAAACATTATCAACACAAAGCATTTCAGCTGGGCTTATAATCTCAACATCAGCCATTACAGGAACAAGATCCTTGAGCTTGACCCAAGCGTAAGCGAGGACGGCATCAAGGGCAGTAACTACATCTATAAGATAGGTGGATCCCTCTATGATTCCTATGTCCGTAAGTTTGCCGGGGTTGACCACGAGACCGGCAAGGCTCTCTACTACAAGAAAGTAAAGGACGCGGATGGCAAATGGACAGGTGAGACCACAACCACCAAGGTCTTTACCGAGGCCGATCAGTTCGAGTGCGGAACCACTCTGCCGGATGTCTATGGCGGTTTCGGAACCTCAATCAACGCTTATGGATTTGACTTCTCCATCCAGTGTTCCTTCCAGCTCGGCGGCAAGTATTATGACGGTACCTATCAGTCAATGATGCTTACTCAGAGCAACGCGGGCAACGCAATCCATAAGGACATCCTCAAGGCTTGGTCAGAGACCAACAAGGACAGCAATTACCCTCGTCTTGACGGTGACGCAACCGTTGGACAGACTGCGGTCGACAGGTTCTTCGTAAGTTCTGACTATCTGAGCGTCAACAATGTGACTCTCGGCTACACCATTCCTTCAAAGCTTACCAACAAGTTGAAAATAGGTAGCGTAAGACTTTATGTCGCGGGTGAGAACCTTGCGGTACTCACTGCCCGCAAGGGTGTCGATCCTCGCTATTCAATGGGTATCGGATCCTATACTTCCGGTTCGGGTCTGAACTCCGGAGCTTACTCAGCGATGCGTAACATAACCGGAGGCATCACTCTGACATTCTAATATTAAAGGAACATTACAATGAAAAACAATAAATATACTTCAGTTCTCGCTATCGCCTCCATGGTGGCGTTAGGAGCTTGCTCGGACATTGATGACATTGTCCCTGAGGGAGGTACAATGCTTGAGACTCAGCTTAAGGCGACAACATCCATCATCCCTGGCAGAGCGGATGCAACGTTCCGTGGCATGTACACCAAACTTGGAGATCCCCTTTCTTTCGGTAGGTTCGCATCCGAACGTCCGGATGATTTCGGATTCGTGATGATGGCCTTCTCGAATGATCTTGAGGCCGCGGACATCGTCGGACAGAACAACAACTACAACTGGTTCTCCACTTGCTCTGAACTCACCACCCGTAATGCTGACTATGCCAACCCATATATCCGTTACAGAGGTGTCTATGACGAGGTCGCAAGGGCGAACGATGTGATCAAGGCTTATGGCGAGATCACGGCGGAGACTTCGGCTGAAATCAAGTACAAGGTCGCTCAGGCTTATGCCATCAGGGCTTTCTGCTACCTGAACATCGCTCCGTACTTCCAGTTCAACTATAAGACTTCCTCTGACAAGCCTTGTGTTCCGCTCGTGACAGAGACCACAACCGACTTCACGAACAACCCACGTGCCACCGTAAAGGAAATTTATGACCAGATTGTGTCTGATCTCGATTTCGCCATCGCCAATCTTGAAGGCTACACCAGACCGGACAAATCCAAGATTGACAGGCAGGTAGCCTACGGTCTTCGCGCGCGCGCCAACCTCGACATGGGCAAATATGCCGAGGCGGCCTCTGATGCTGCCGCCGCTGCTCAAGGGTACACACCAGCGAGCATAGCAGAGGTCTCCACACCTTCATTCTACAACATCACCGACCACAACTGGCTTTGGGGCTATGACATGACAATGGATGTCGCCAAGGCTTTCCCTTATGCCACATCCTCAGCCTGGATCCGCTCATTCTCTGCAAATGGCTATTCAGCGGGTACGGGGACATATTTCTGCATTAACAACCTGCTCTACAACAAGATTCCTGAGAGTGACGTGCGTAAGGGCTGGTGGGTCAACACAGACCTTTACTCACCTCTCCTTGACAATCTCACTTTTGGTCAGCTTAAGGGGCAGCAGATCGCTACTGAGGAGATTGACGACGTGAAGCTGATCTTCCTGCCTTACACTAATGTCAAGTTCGGAATGTACACCATCGGGGGAACAACCAATGAGGAGGATTGGCCCTTTATGAGAGTTGAGGAAATGCTTCTCATTCAGGCGGAGGGACTCATCAAGAGCGGTCAGACTGCTGCCGGCGTGCAGGTTCTCAACGACTTCGTGAGGACTTACCGTGACCCTCAGTACAATGCGGAGGCCACGGGGCGCAAGATCGAGGATGAGGTCTGGTTCCAAAGAAGGGTTGAGCTTTGGGGAGAAGGTTTCTCCAACTCTGACACAAGGCGTCTGGGCAAGCCGCTTGTCCGCTTCCACGGCTCTGACAGCAACTGGCCTCAAGCCTTCCGTTTCAACATGACAGCCGATGACGGCTGGTGGCTGCTTCGCTTCTGCACGGATGAGCTGAACACCAACCTTGCCATAGTTGACAATGAAGGGGGAGCATTGCCGGTCAGCGGACAGAACGCTTCACTTCGTGACGGTGTCACAGACTAAATCTATCACATAGGACATACGAATCAAATTGAATGAATATGAAAAGTATAATTAAATACACATTGTCGTTTCTCGCTATGTCGGCGATGCTGCTCTCCTGTGCAAAGGAGGATGAGCATCAGCCAGGCGAGCCTGAGCAGGACGGTTGCTACGGGGTGTATTTCCCGGCACAGGAGTCGAAATTGACTTTGGATCCGGCTGACCCGACCACTGCTACCATCTCTGTGATGCGTGTCAACACAAAAGGCGGCATCACTGTTCCGGTAACGGTTTCTGACACAAGTGGTCTGTTCACAGCCTCCGACCTCAGGTTCGAGGACGGACAGAGCGAGAGCACTATCACTCTGACATTTGACAAGATTGGTGTGGGGAGCACTTATCTGGTTAGTTTTGAGATAACCGATCCTCAGTATGCTTCAAGATACAACAGCAGTCCCGTCGCTTTCGATTTTTCTGTCATCAGAGAGAAATGGAATCTGCTTGGCAAGGTCGGTTTCACCGAGAATTTCATGTGGCGGTTCTCTGTGCCACAGGATCATGAGAAGGCTGCGGAGATTTATCAGAATGACAACGACAAGAACCTCTTCAGACTGGAGAATCCTTTCTCGAAGCGCTGGACTAACTTCACGGATGGCAGCGACTGGTTCGTCTTCCGCGTTCTTCAGCCTGGCAATGTCGTTTATCCTGGCACCAAAGCTGAGACCAAGATAACCAAGAAGGATCTAGTTTTCTATGACGATTTCAACACCGGTTTCACTAATACGCAATACAATGCCAAGATTCAACTGGTGCATCCTGGAGCCTTTACATCGTATCTCCACGATTTGGATTCTTGGTCGTTCAACAAAGTCCTCAAGTATCAGGAGAACGGTTTGCCGGCATCCGTCCAAATAGCTCCTTTCTACTATATGGACGGAGTGGGCGGAATGGATGGCAGTCAAGAGTCTTCCATTGTCATAGTGTTCCCAGGTGTCGTGCTTACTGATTACAAAATCAAAGCTGTGGTCGGAGAGACCACTGATGGCGAGATTCCTGTCGGATTTAAACTCGGTACGGATGTGGCTTCCGCCAAGTACGCCGTCTATGAGGGCGCCCTCAGCTCCGCAGCCAAGCTGAAGAACGCCGAGGCAATCGGTGACGGAACAGAGACTTCAGCAAAGGTTGTCCCTGAGACCGGAGCGGTCTCCCTCTCTTTCGGCAAATCCGGTGTCTACACTCTTGTGGCTGTCTCATTCGATGCTGACGGAAAGGCTCAGGAGAGTACTTCTGTCGAATTTGGCTACATTGCCAAGGGTGATGAGGCAAACTATAAAGTTAATGTCAGTGCTGGATTGGAACTTACATCCCGATATGAACCGCTTGGCTACACCAAGCTGAATTCCGCTCTTTTCTATATCTACGGAAAAGATCTAGTGGATGTGAGGATTGGCTTTTTCAAGACTTCGTCTCTTGACGAGGCCGATGAAGCCGAGGTTCTCTCTGGTTTGGAATCTGTCGGTGATAGCCTTGTCGCGGTTATCAACAAAAATGGCTATTCAGATCTTGTGACAGATCTCAGCCCTAAGACAAGTTATACACTTGTGGTCTGGGGATTCAACGGCTATTCGTCAAAACTCTTAACTTCAGAGGTCACAACTGACGGTCTTGCGAAAGTGAAGGTCGGAACCGGTGCCTACACCTACAACTTTTTCTGGAGCGATCAGGATGGTAACCCTTACGTCGATAAGGATCTCGGATTCTTCAATGATCCGAACTTCAAGAACACCTATGTCATCGAACACTGGGGAGATGATGTTGATTTTACGTTCACCTATGATCCTGTGACCGGTAAAGTGAATGTTCCTCTCAATTACATAGGCTACACAGACGAGAAGGAAGGCAAGGTTTATGTCGTTGAGGCCAAGGAGTTATATGATCCGGAAAAGTTCCCGGATTACGGCAAACTTGTTGACAGCAGTTATGACCCGGCGACCAAGACTTTCTGTTTCTGTATAGCCTACTTTACAAATAAAACAGCCTTTGGCTGGACTGTTGAGCCTTTCGCTCTGGATAATGAGGTAACCTTCGCTTCATCCGCCGCCAAGACAGCTGCTTTGCCGAAGGTTTCAATGAAGAACTTTGCTTTCTGCAAGTCGCTTGACTTCAAGAAATCCGTTCTTAAGAAGTCTGTCAATCCGGTAGGATGTCTTGCTGGTCTCACCGTTGAACGTGAGGTAAGAAGCGCAGACTTCACATCAAGGGCAATTCAGGCCGCTCCTAAGTCAGACAGATTCGACAAATCTAATATTATCAGTGATTTGCGTAGGATCGAAAGGTAGTCATACCACAGACTATTAGTCTCAAGACCCGACCTGATAACCTCATGGCGGGTCTTGTTAATCATAATTATAATGAAGAACAACATATTTTTAGCACTGGTCTTAATGGCCTTCCTGTCCGTCGTTTCCTGTTCAGAAGAGATGGGCGAGGTTATTCCGCAACCTTCTGTCCCGGATGTCGGCAAGATTATCAACACAAGGGCTTCGGGTGAGGAATGCAGGGAGATTCTCGTCAAATTCAACCAGACTCCTGATGCTGCCGCCGTAGAAGCGGCCTGTGTTGACGGAGTCGAAAGCATGGAGAAGGTCTTTACCACGATGTCTGGAAAGGAGGAACTAGAGAAGAGGTTCGGAATGGATAGATGGTATTCCGTCAAGATGACGGACGGCTCTGACCCAGAGATTGTCGCACAGAGGTTCGCCGGCATAGCAAGTGTCAGCGCTGTGGAATATGGAGTGACATACAAAAAGGCCTCTGATTGCATCTCTCATCCGTATGTTCCTGACAATGGGATTCAGACAAGGGCTGAGTCCTCCGCTAAAATATTCAATGATCCTTCGCTTCCGGCTCAGTGGCACTATATCAACAATGGTGATGTCTCTGTGGCGACTTCGGTCTATAAGGGAGCGGACATCAATGTCGCGGATGTCTGGAGGACCCTCACGACAGGAGACAATTCAATCATCGTCGCTGTTGTGGATGAGGGTGTCAAGTACACACATCCTGACTTGAAGAACAACGTATGGACTAATCCTAAGGAGATTTCGAATGGTTCGGACAGTGACGGAAACGGCTATGTGGATGACATCCACGGCTATAACTTTGTGAGCAACGGCCCGATAACCTGGGCAAAGACTGAGGATTCCGGCCACGGAACCCATTGCGCGGGCACAATCTCAGCTGTCAACAACAATGGCATCGGAGTTTCAGGTGTCGCCGGAGGGTCAGGTAAAGGAGATGGCGTGAAGATTATGTCTTGTCAGATATTTGATAATGACAGAGGCGGATCTTCGTCAATAATCGCTAAGGCCATCAAGTACGCTGCCGACATGGGAGCGTCCATCATTTCTTGCTCTTTTGGCTACGCCGGCGGAACATTCAAATCAGATCTGGCCTACAAAAATGGCAACGGAGGGAATAATTCTCTTGAATATGATGCTATCCATTACTTTGAGGCTACGAAAAACAATGATGTCCTGCATGGCGGCATAGCGATTTTCGCCTCCGGCAACGATGGTGATCCTTATGCGACTTATCCTGGCGCTTTGAACGATGTCATCAGTGTCTCTGCTTTTGGCCCGGATTACTTGCCGGCATACTACACAAATTATGGTCCTGGCTGTAACATCACAGCACCTGGTGGCGAGGCCTATCTGGCACCTTGGACTTCCTTCAAGCCAATGGTTTTGTCCACACTTCCTTCGGAACTTGGCAATGGTGACTACGGCTACATGCAAGGAACATCAATGGCATGCCCTCATGTCTCCGGGGTGGTGGCTCTCGGTCTGGCATATTCAAAGAAACTCGGGAAGCATTATTCGGCAAAAGAGTTTAAGGAAATGGTTCTTTCATCAGCTAATGATTTTGAGACCAAACTGGCTTCCGCGGGAAAGAAAAATTATGCACCTGCCGGTGAAGGTTATAGGGTGCCTCTTGCAAATTATCGTAAGCAGATGGGCACAGGATCAATTGACGCCTGGCGGCTTATGATGAAGATCGAGGGTACGCCTTGCCTCACGGCTGAGGCCGGGGAGGAGCAGTGGCTTGACCTTTCCGGAGCTTTCGGGACAGCGTCCGTCAATCTCACCTACCAGAAGGTGGAGTACTCGAAGGCTGACGCGGAGGCGATAGGCATGACAAAGGAACCTTACATCAAGTACGGTCGCCTGTTCATCCATCCGACCAGGTGCGGTGCGGCCAAATTCAAGATAACCGCTGTAGGCGGAGGCGAGGCAGTCGGTGGGGATGACGCCATCGGCGGGATGGAGATGTCTCAGACTGTGTCCGTTGTCGTCAGACCTTTCAAGAGTGAGAATGGAGGTTGGTTATGATCAGATTGAAGAATGTTTTTATTGCGCTGGCCGCTTTGGCGACGCTGGCGGCCTGTGGTGGAGGCAAGGATGAGAAGCCCCTTGACATCACGGGGGAATGGAATCTTGTGAGTATTCAGACCAAGTCCGCCACCTTGGGCGGTCAGACCGTGGACGTGTACATCTTGTTCGCGAGTGACAGGTCATTCACGATGTACCAGAAGATAGGGGCGGGAAGATATTACAAATATTCCGGTACCTATGTTCTGGACGGTGCCACACTTTCCGGAAAGTATTCCGACGGCAAGCTGTGGGGATCGTCCTATGAAGTGGAACTCTCCTCCTCCGATTCACAGATGACCCTCACCTCCGCTTCCGGAGAGGTTGATACCTACAAGAAAGCGTCAATCCCCTCCGATGTTGTGGAAAACTCGTTGATTTCCAAGTAATCCTTATGTTTCATATGGCAGAGGTTCTGCCGATGATTGATTTATGAACTTCAAGAGATTTTATCTGCCGCTGATGGCGCTTGCGCTCGCGGTTGCCTGCTCAAAGGTGGAGATCGAGGAGGCTGGTGATGAGGAGAAGGTGAAAGAGACCGAGGCCGCGGTAGATCACTCGATAGTCCGTGGAGAGGCCGTCGTAAGATTCAGCGATGACATGATTTCATTGATTGAGGCCGACCTGGCTCAAGGCAAGGTCGTCACGCGTTCGATGGGACTGAACCAGGCTCTGGATGAGATAGGCATCACATCCATCAGAAGGCTGTTTCCTGATGCCGGTGAATTCGAGGAGCGGACCCGGCGCGAGGGTCTTCACAAATGGTACGTGGTGAGCTACGGGACGGATGTTCCTCAGACGAGGGCGGCGTCCGAGCTTGGTTCGGTCCCGGGGGTGGAGTTTCTGGAAAGCCGCCGCAAGGTCGGGGTGGCGGGATTCGATGACCCCGACTATTCAAAGCAATGGGGCTACCTCAACACCGTGCATGCCGGCTACGACATCAATGTGGTCCCGGTCTGGAACAACTACACTGTCGGGGATCCGAAGGTCGTTGTGGCTGTCGTGGACCAGGGAGTGGACATCACCCATCCGGATCTGGCCGCCAACTGTGGATCCTTGCATTATAGCGCCATCAATTACAATAACACGGTGGTGCCTGGCTCCCACGGCACGCACGTGGCCGGGACCATCGCGGCGGTCAACAACAACGGCATCGGATGTTGTGGCGTGGCCGGGGGCGATGCTGCCAAAGGAGAGAAGGGAGTGACGATCATGTCTTGTGAAATCCTGCGGGATGTCGTCACCAACGGCAAGACGGAGACGTTGAACGGGAGTGTTCCCACCGCCATCAAATGGGCCGCGGATCATGGGGCGGTTATCTGTCAGAACAGCTGGGCCTACAGTTACGACATGAACGGCGACGGAAAGCTGAACTCCTCCGAGCTTGCCAAAGCCTTGGCTGGCAAGGTTAACACCTCGGACAGAGTGGCCATCGACTATTTCATCAAATATGCCGGCTGCGACAATAACGGGAACCAGTTGCCCGACTCTCCTATGAAGGGCGGACTTGTGGTCTTTGCCGCAGGTAACGAGAACATCGCGAACGGGGTTCCGGCGAACTACGAGCCGGTTGTCGCTGTGGCTGCCATAGAAAGCAGCGGTGCGAAGGCATGGTATTCAAACTATGGTGATTTCATCGACATCGCCGCTCCAGGGTCTTCGGTCTACAGCACATTTCCGGGCGGTAAGTACGGCAATCTTTCCGGAACATCCATGGCGTGTCCTCACGTCTCTGGCGTGGCGGCCCTGCTGGTCTCCTGTCTGGGTGGTCCGGATTTCACCTGTGACGAACTGAAGGAGAGACTTTTGTCCACAAAGAGAAAGGAACTGGTCCCTTCTAGCATCGGCGGTCTCGTCGATGCCATGGGTGCCTTGGCCTATGGTGGTGATTTCGTGCCGGAGATGGTTAAGGATCTGAAAGCCTCTGCCTTGTCAAACGAAGTGAGTTTGACTTGGTCGGTAACCGGCGATGCTGACGGACATCCGGCCTTCGGCTACTCCGTGTTGACAGGCAAGGACAAGGCCTTGGTGGAATCCGCCGATCCTGCGAACGGTAAGCTTACCGGAGTCTTACAGACTGTTGTCACCATCGACGGCACAGTTGGAGAGGCCGTCTCGGTGGACATCTCCGATCTGGATTTCAGCACCACCTATTATGTGAAGGTTGTGGGGTACTCCTACGCCAGGTCTTACGGAGAGGCCAGCGATGTGCTCTCTTTCGTCACCGGCAGGAACAATCCTCCGGTCATCGAACTTGGCAGCGGGAGCGTGATGACTCTCAAAGCACATGAGACAGCGAAGATAGATGTGTCCATCCACGATCCGGACGGCCACGATTTCACTCTCGCCTACAAGCCAGGCTCCGCCGCCGACTCGTTCGCGCGGACTCTGGATGGAAAGATGACCGTCACGATCAAGGCGCCGGAGGCGGAGCCGGGAGAGTATTCCGGAGAGATAAGCGCTACTGACAAGTACGGAGCCGTCGCGTCGAAGTCAATCAGCTACATAATCCTTGAGAACACTCCGCCTCGGAGAATCAAGGACTTGGAGGATGTGTTCGCCTCCGCGGTCGGAACAGAGTTCTCGTTGAACGCTTCGGACTACTTCACTGACCCTGACGGCGAGGATCTGACCTACAGTTTCACGGTCAGCAATCCATCGGTTGTCCACATGAACCGTAACGGGAACAGAATTATCGGAACCGTGCTTAAATACGGAGCGGCGACCGTCACGGTCACGGCGGCGGACGCAAGGAAGGCGACTGCCACGGCAGAGTTCAGGATCCTCGCCAGAGAGGCTTCTATCGAATATGTCGCCTATCCTAATCCCGTTACCGATGTCCTGAATCTTGCCACCGGTAAGGATGTCGAGGATGTCCACATCAAGATCACCTCCATTACCGGAAAAACGGTGTTCGAAGGGGATCTCAAGGCCAGCGCGTTCAGCCCTGCCAAGGTCGACATGTCGGCCTGCGCCCCGGGGAGGTACACGGCGGTCTTCAAGGTCGGAACGAAAGAGCATAGATGTACCATTGTCAAGAAGTAGAGTTTTATAATCTGTGTGTTAATATGAGAAAAGTTGCAACGGGCCTCAGGAACATATTCATTGCCTCCCTGACTTTTGTGATGGTGTGTGGTACCGCTTCCGCCGGTGAC
>ULJR01014184.1_pt1 | contig 20693 bp, 17 predicted proteins | sample 1950951 | NCBI WGS metagenome assembly ULJR01 (sample SAMEA4835480, study PRJEB28245) | human gut metagenome | biome: gut microbiome; material: fecal sample | place: Denmark | collected 2008
CTCAAGGTGGCGGGTGTGACTCCGCGGGCGTAGGATCGGGTTATTTCTCGCCGGTGTACATGCGGCAGATGCCGAGGGTGAAGGCTTTGTGGGTTACGGCGCGGAAGCCGGCCTTGCGCATTGTGGCGGAGAATTCCTTTTTGCCGGGGAAGGCGGCGACGGAGGTGGGGAGGTAGGCGTAGGCGGCTTTGTCACCGGAGACCTTGCCACCGATCTTCGGGAGGATGTGCAGGAAATAGAGGTCGTAGAACCAGCGGATTATCTTGTTCTCTGGGCGGGACAGCTCCAGGATCACGAGACGGCCTCCGGGTTTCAGGACGCGGAGCATCTCCCTTAGTCCTTTCTCTCTATTCTCGAAGTTTCTGATGCCGAAGGCTATGGTGACCCGGTCGAAGGTGTTGTCCGGGAAGCGTAGCGCCTCGCCGTCGCCTTCTTCTATGCTGATCATGTCGGCCAGACCGGCTTTGCCGACCTTCTCACGCATCACGGCCAGCATACCCTCCGACAGATCCACGCCGGTGACGTGACTTCCAGTCGCCGAGCTTGTGGTTCGACTGGGCTCACCAACCACTGAGGCTCCGATCACTTCAACAGGCTCCGTGACCGCGTGAGTTGGCCGTTGAGCCTGTCGAAACGCCGCTTCCTCGGAATCAAGTCGTTTCGACAAGCTCAACGGCCCGCTCAGCGCTTTGGCGATGGCGATGGAGAAATCGCCCGTTCCGCAGGCCAGGTCCAGAACCTGGACCGGGGCCGGAGCGTCCACGATCTGTTTCAGGGCCTTCTTGCGCCAGATCTTGTCCACGTCCAGTGAAAGGATGTGATTCAGAGAGTCATAGTCGCCAGCGATGCTGTCGAACATATTCTTAACCTTTGACTTTGTCGGCATATTCCTAGAAAATCAGAAATCCCGCTCCGGCGAGGATGGAGAGGATGAAAGTTGACATCACTAGCAGCGGCAGCATCGGGTCGAGCGCCTTCTCGGTGCGGGTCCACACTCCACGAAGGTGAACCATGTGTAGCGGTGCCACGGCGAGGAACAGAAAGTGTCCCGGATCTGGTTTGTAGAGCAGGCAGAATGTGACCATCAGTACCCAGCCCATCGCGATCAGGACGGTCTGGTAGATCCTCGCACCCCTCAGACCGAGCCTGATGGCTACCGTCACACGGTTGACCGCATCCGTCTTCATATCCCTTATGTTGTTGACATTCAGCACTCCCACGCTGAAACACCCGATGGCGGAGGCAGGCAGAAGCATAATCAGTGGCGGCAGTTCCCGAGCCGCGACGTAATACCCGCCAAGCACCGACACAAGGCCGAAGAATATGAACACGAACACATCGCCGAGCCCTCTGTACCCGTAAGGGTTCTTCCCCAAAGTGTACTTCATCGCACCCACAATAGCCGCCGCGCCAAGCGCTTCCAGACAGATAGACTCTGTCTTGAATAGGCTTCCGAAGGAGACCTGGATCATCGCCAGGCCGGAGATGACGCAAAGCCCGATGAACATCAGGATGAGTTTTTTGATGTCTCCGATGGTCATGTCTCCGCTGCCGAGTGCGTACTTAGGTCCCTGCCTGTCAGCAGAGTCGGTGCCGCTCAAGGTGTCGCCGAGCTCATTGGACAGATTTGAGAGGATCTGCAGACATACCGTTGTCAGGAAGATCAGCGCGGCTGTCCACGGACTGACATCTGCCTTGTCCGCCGCGAGCATCACCCCGAGGATCACCCCGGCCAAGGACAGAGGCAGAGTCCTGAGCCTCATTGATTTTATGCAGGCTTTAAGCGTCATGTAGAATAAATATCTGATAATCTTGAACAAAGATACTCATATTATCGAAAATATTAATAACTTTACACCCTATGCGAGTCTGGGTCGGCGAAGACGGCGGCCCTTGCCGCAAGAATAGAGGTTGCTCATTAATATTCATATAATATGAAACGTAATTCATTCATTCTGGCGGCTGTGGCTGCCATCGCCGCGGTCGCTTGCGGACCGAAGGTTTCTGACAAGACAGCCATCGAAGGTGCTTTCGAGGGCAATGCTCCTGAAGAGGTAAGCATCAAGATTTCCGATCTTGGAATTGACACCACCCTCACTGTGACGGACGGGAAGTTCGCCGTTGTGCTTCCTGCATCCAAGACCGTGCTCGCCACGCTGACCGGGGAAGGAGTAAGAGCCAGATTCATTTCTGACGGTACTCCGTTGACGGTCACTGTCAAGGAAGACGGTACTTGCGAGATCGCTTCCAAGACTCCGTCTGTCTCTGTACAGGAGAGGTACAATGCCTTTGCCAAAGCTATGGCTCAATTTGAGAAAGATGCTAGAGCCAAGCTTGAGGCTCTTGGCGACGAGGCCGCCGATTCTGCCAAGGATGAGGTTTTCGATGCTTACCAGTCCGCCGTGGAGGAACTCAGCAAGAAGACGTTTGAGGCGAATCTCGACAACGCCATTGGCGCGTCCCTGTTAGGTAACATTCAGTATGACCTCACTCCTGCTCAGGTTGATTCTGTTCTGAACATGCTTGATCCGGCCATCCTTGAGACCAAGGCCGTCGCCGCCATAAAAGCTAAGAACGACTCCAAGAAGAACACCGCCGAGGGCATGATGTTCACCGACTTCGACATCAACGGCGTGAAGCTTTCCGACTTTGTTGGCAAGGGTCAGTACGTCCTCGTTGACTTCTGGGCCTCATGGTGCGGCCCATGCAAGAGGGAGATCCCTAACATCAAGAAGGTCTACGAAAAGTACGCCGGCAAGGATTTCGATGTCCTCAGCGTGGCAGTCTGGGATCAGCCTCAGGCTTCTGTTGACACAGCGAAGGCCTACGGTGTGAACTGGAAGGAGATCATTGACGCTCAGACGGTTCCTACCGAGCTTTACGGCATCCAGGGCATTCCTCACATCATCCTTTTCGGTCCTGACGGAACCATCCTTAAGAGGGATCTCCGCGGTGAGGGCATCGAGGAGGAGGTAGCCAAGTACGTGGCCGCCAAGAAGTAAGAGTGGGCGGAAAGAACCTTACAGTCAGGGAGAAAATCGCCCTGTTTCCACATTCCCCGGGGGTCTATCGTTACTACGATTCCTCGGGGAAGGTGATTTATGTGGGCAAGGCCAAAGACCTGCACAAGAGGGTGGCGCAGTACTTCGTGCCGCCGGAGAGGCTGAATGTGAAGACCAGGCTGCTGGTCTCGAAGATCGCCGACGCACAGTTCTCTGTCGTCGATTCGGAGGCCGACGCGCTGCTGCTGGAGAACAATCTCATCAAGCAGTACAAGCCTCGCTACAACATCCTGCTCAAGGACTCCAAGACCTACCCTTGGATTGTCATCACGAACGACGACTTCCCGAAGGTCTTTCTCACCCGCCGCGTAGACAGGAAGAACGGCACCTATTTCGGGCCGTACAGCTCGGTCTCGCACGCAAACTACCTGCTGGAGTTTTTCCGCAAGAACTATCCTCTGCGTTCCTGCAACCTGAAAATCACCGGCGACACGATCCTCCGGGGCAAATTCCGCCCGTGCCTGGACTTCCACATCGGACGCTGCAAAGGCTGCTGCGTTGGCGCGGTCAGCAAGGAGGAATATTCATCCTACGTCACCGAGATCACCCGTCTGCTGAAAGGTGGCGTGAATGAGATAATCCGTGAATATGAGGCCGAGATGAAGCGTGCGGCCGCGGAGCTCCGTTTCGAGGAGGCACAGGTCTGTAAAAACAGGATAGAGTCCTTGAAGAAGCACTATTCACATTCGATAATATCCTCTGTCGCAGATACTTCCTGTGATGTGTTCTCTCTGGTTTTCGATGGCCAGGAGGCTTTCGGAAACTTCCTGCGTGTTCGTGGCGGATCTGTCATCCAGTCGTTGAACCTGGGCTTCAAGATGAACATCGAGGAGGAGCAGGCATCTGTACTCAGCACGTTCATCGCCGAGATAGAATCCAAGTTCGGTGCATTGGCGAAAGAGGTCATCGTGCCGTTCAAGCCGGATGTGGAGATAGACGGCATCGACTTCCGCATCCCGGCGCGCGGCGACAAACTTTCCCTTCTCGAACTGAGCGTCAAGAATGCCAAGGAATATCTTTTCAACTCCATCAAGCAGAGGGAGCACACCGATCCTGACGAATATCGCAGGATGGTTCTTGAGGACTTGCGCAAGGCCTTGGGAATGAAGGAGCTTCCGACCCACATCGAGTGCTTCGACAACTCCAACATCCAGGGGACCAATCCGGTGGCTTCCTGTGTGGTTTTCCGTGACGGAGTGCCGTCCAAGAAGGATTACCGTAAGTTCAAGATCAAGACGGTCATCGGGGCCAATGACTTCGCTTCGATGAAGGAGGTCGTCAACCGAAGATATTCAAGAATGCTTGAAGAGGCTCCGGATGACCTTCCGCAGCTCGTAGTGATAGACGGCGGTGAGGGGCAGTTGGAGTTCGCCCGCCAGGCTCTCGCCGAATTGGGCTTGATGGACAGACTGATGGTCATCGGCCTTGCCAAGCGTATGGAACTTGTGATCAGGGTGAACGATCCTTATCCTCTGTTTCTGGACCGTAACTCGCAGGCTCTTAAAGTCCTGATGCAGATCCGTGACGAAGCCCACCGCTTCGGCATCACCTTCCACCGCAGCCTCAGGAGCAAAGCCCAGATCCAGAGTGCTTTGAGGGAGATCAAAGGTGTCGGTGAGCAGACCGAGAAACGCCTTCTTATGCACTACGGCTCCGTGGCCCGCATCGCCGCCGCCCCCCTCGAAGACCTCTCCAAACTCGTTTCCCCGGCCCTCGCCGCCGAGATTCTCAAGGCACTTGACCAGTCTTGACCCAATACATTGAACCGTCTGCGGCACACGCGTGATCTTCGCGCGTGATTCGCCTCCTTCTTGCGCACCACCTTGCTCCTTGTGAACACCTCGTGAGCCAGATCAGCCTTTTTGCTCACAACAAGGCCTTTATGGGGACCTTCGTGAGCGGAAGAGCCTGATCTGTGCACGGAACACTTTTCTACTTCTCGGCGCGAATTCTCCGTGTCTACTTTTCGCGTCTGGTACATATATCCGAAAATGATTTTATGCTGCAATGGCATTCGTTTCTTTTCCATACGTATCACTTCTTATCCTTTAAAAAAGCAAATTCTCACCACGGCAGACCTTGCAAGCTCGACCTGCAACAAAACTCAACAATATCTTTCTATTCTTCTTCTCCCAACAGAAAGAAGAGCATACAACACTTCCTCCTTTCTTTATCCGGATACTGTCCTAACAGCTTTTGGAAACAGTCGTTAGTACACCGGTTTCTCAGAAAGCAAGGACGGGACGCACATTGTCACTGCCGTCGAATTTACTTTCCCAGATGCAGCGCACCATGCCTTGGAAGTTGTTCAAAATCCAGTACCATGTGTGGTACGTCGAGTGCTCCGAAGACGAACAAAACGAGACGAGGTTGTTGAATGTATCCTTGTCCCCAACGGCGATATTCTCCATCCATTTGTTCAAAGCGGCGGGAACATCTCCTTGGCTCTTCCAGAGGAATTCTCCAGCGATGTCTGGCGAGGTTTGCTGGGTAACGTCCGCCAAAGCCGGACAACCGCCCAGATTTTGCAGGATGTCCCACCATTGGCCGGAGGCTGGAAGATACCAGCCGGTCGTGGTCGCAGGAACCGGACAGGTCGTGTTATAATCATAGGCGGCCTTGAATGCGGGATAACTGTCGAAGTTGCCGCGATTGGTGCGGATATGCTCGCAATTTCCGTAACCGCTGATGTCGTTGTAGTTATCGGCTTTCGTCTTGCATGTTGTAAGCCCCTCATCCTTATGGAAAAGGCTCCACGCTTGCCTTGTTGCGATATTCTTGACAGACATGACAAGACCGTGTACCTTGTCTTTGCCACCCAGCGCATTCTTCTCTGCCTGTCCGATACGACTCTTGTCCGTTTGGAACACGATACCGACGACTGTAGCCGCCTGCACCGTCGTTTCGTCCGCCTCTTTCGGAATCAGATAACCCGTCGTACCGTTATCTTTCGTGCAGTAGAAGTCTCCGATGCGGGCAATTCCCGATTCGGCATAGGTGACGTTCTTTATGGTTTCCGCCGCGCCGTCCACCTTGTATCTCTTGTATTCCCCTACGACAGGATGGGACGCGGACGTGGTGATGGTAAACTCCCTGTTCCCCCCGTCATAACATCCCTCGATAGTCGGCATGGACGAGTGCACCAAGTAGCGGTAAGTGCCGTCAGCCATGCGCAGCGGCTTGGCGGTGCCTGTGAACGTGGCTTCTGCCCCCACGGTGTAGTCGGGAACATTCGCGTCGATAAACTTGTAAACGGTCTTCGGCATCTCGATGACGGCCAACGCCATGCGGTGTTTCATGGCGAAAGAGAGGTGGATGGTGTTGCCCGTCCCTGTCGTTGAGCCTCCGGCTGTCATCAGGTCGGAGGCGGTGTAAGCGGCATGGGTGCTCTGGTCGTCCCCGGGTTGCCAGCCATCAATGAGCGGCTTGAAGAACTCGGCATCGGTCATGACCGCCCCCTCCGCAGGTGTGGCAGTCTTGCCCGCCATGTCCGCCTGATAAGGATAGTAGAGGTAGTAGCTCTCTCCATCCATTCCGGCGGCAAGCGTCGTACCGTCGGTTTTCCACATGATGCCGCCCGTGGCGGCATCCTTTTCGGCTGTCAGCTTCACGTTTGAATAAACCGGCTTTCCGCCGCGCATCATGTAGAATCCGCAGGCATCGCCTTCGGTGAACTCGGTGGTGTAGCCGTTCTCCACGGCACGGGTCTCGACACGGGTTTTCATATTCTCAACAGCCGATGTATATCCGCCATCGGTAACGGAGATTGTCAGTTGCTGCGCCTTGTCTTGCACGGCAGGGAACTCTTCTTGCGTGCAGGATACAAGCAGCAGGAGCAACGCAGCTTGCAAGAGGTGGTATATGTTTTGTATCTTCATATTCTTAAAGGACTAAATAGGCAAATAGTTCAGAAAGCAAGGACGGGACGGACAGCGTTACTCCATTTCTTATAGACAAAGTCGCAGCACACGTAATCAGAGGAGTACACGTTCCAGTTCCGTGCGCGGAACTGATTTAACTCCGATGACGACCAAAAACGGTCACCGGTGGTAAAATCATTCTTGCTGTCGGCTGCAATTTTATTCATCCAAGCATTCAAGGCAGCTGGAACATCGCCTTGACCTAGCCAACGGAAATCACCGTAATCCGACGAGGTTTGCTGACCTTTATCCGCCATAGCCGGACAACCGCCCAGATTCTGAAGGATGTCCCACCACTGACCGGAGGAAGGAATAAACCAGCCTGTGGTATTACGAGGTGGGCGGTATTCATTTATACTGTACATATCATTCCATTTCTCGACGGCTTCGAAGGCCGGATATGCCTCAATTCCACCGATACTATTTGCATGGTCAAGAATCTTGGTGTAATTGTGCAGACCGCTGATGTCAGAGTAGATTTCAGACTTGGACCAGCAGTCTTTCACGTCTTCCAAATTATTCTCTTCATGGCTCCATTAGATATCTGTTGCGGTGTTCTTTAAGGCCATTACAAGGGCATGCACATTCCCTTCGCCCAATTTGGACTTTTCGGCAGTGCCGATACGGCTCGGGTCCGTCTGGAAAACGATACCGATGACTCTTCTTTCTATTTCACTTTTTGTTTGGAGTACGGGAGCAGGCTTGGGGCTTGCTATCTTCATACTGCCGTCAGCATAGATTTTGCGCAATCCGCCGTCGCTCCACGTACCGTCGGAGTAGAAGTAGTCACCGATTTTAAGTTCATCCGCCGTGAATCTTTGCTTTACCCTTTTGGAGGTGACGTTCTCCTCGCCATTTGCAACCCACGTGCCACTGGTCACCGACTGCACATCAATGCCGTTGGCTTTCACGGTGATGGTGTAGGCATACCGCTTGCCACCGAAAAAGTCAAATTTGCCGGCAGCTTCTGTTTCGGGAGTGTAAGTAAAGTCATTGCTGCCGATGCTGATTCGGATGAGCGGCTTGCCCGTCATGTTCTGTGGCGGCACCAATGCCTCGTATTTCTTCGTTGCGGCATCGTAATAGGGCTTTATCTCGCCGTCCGATTGGTCACCCGGTGATACCAAGCCGGCGGTTGAGTGCGTTAGCGGGTCTCCGAAAATGGTGACGGTCGCACCCTCCAACTCCTCTTCCGTAATGCCTTCGCCAGCTTTGAGAATTACTTCGATTTTCGCCATGCGGTGGATGAAACGGAGATTTATGGCTTGGTCATAACGCCCTATGGCACTGGCGTACAGGACATCGAAAGCGGCGTACCCGCCACTTTGGTCGGAAATATCCGTTTCCGATTCTATGTCCGGGGTCCATGCACTGACGCGGGCTTCATCGGTGTTCTTCCAATAGAAGGCATTATCGGCATCCTTCGGGCTTGCATTGCCCGATGCGTCCATCACGTATGTTTTGTTACCAAACACGCCTTCCAGTGACACTCTAATCTCCTCGCCGCCCGTCCACGCATCCTTACCTCCGGCGCGGGTCTGCGGCTGCGCCACCTCCGCCGTCAGTTGCAGCGGGTACTTGCCGTCGGGCAGGGGCGCGGTGCTTTCATCCTCACTGCTACAGGAAGCGAGCACCCCACAGATGAGCATCACAACCGGCAACCAGCCGCCGATGCGCGGGCACGGCCTTCTCGCTATGTTCCTTATTATTTTCATATTGTCTTTATTTATTTCGTTTTGTGCCACTGCCCGTTGCGACGCGGGCTGCCGCACCATTTATTATATATGGCGTGCCTCCGTCTTACGCCTGATGCACGGCAGTGGCTTTCAGACACACTACATTTTTGCATCACCCGAATGGCTACCACCGTCGTTCCAGTTTTCGATGGTGCTTCCGCTAAGGGTCAGCCCCGTCTTCTTCACCGTGATGGTGTAGGTATAAGAATAACCGGCCTCCAACGCGGGTTTGATCATGTCCTTGTTGGAGTAGCTCTGGTATTCCCCGTCATCGGGAGATATCTCAAGCACCAAAGCGTTGGCGAGTGTCTGCGGGAGCAGGATCATGGTGAAAGTCATCACGCCCGTGGCGGCGTCAAAGGTTGCCACGCACTTGTCCGTGGCCGTCTTCGGGGCACCGGTGCACTGGCGTAACATCCAGTCGCTCACAACGCTGCCCGCGGTCGCGGCGGTACCGGTCTTCACATCGAACGTTCCCTCGTGAACCAGGCCGCCCAGCTTGTAGTCGGCGAATTCCAGCACGGCAGTGTCGTCGAAACCGTCGGTGTTCGACACCTGCACCTTGAGGATAAGACGGGCCATCTTGTGCTTGAAGGAGCAGTCGTTGCCGCCCGCGGCGGTGTTGTCCGTGAAGCTGACGGTCGGGCTGTCTTTATCGGCCTTGGCTCCCGTGGCATGGATGTAGTCCACCTTCTCCTGTTCCGTGGTCGTGGGCTGGTTGCTTGTATTTACCGTAATCTTCCCGTCTGTACCAGGCAGGGTGGAGGCGTTTGCGCCCGATGCGTAAGGCGCGTAGGCGGCAAAAGTAAACTCGAGGAAAGCATCCTCGAAGAAGATGCCGCCACCCGCCGTCATCGGGGTGAAGTCCGCGTTGGTGCCGGTGCTCGTGGTCGCGTATCCCACGTTCTTGTACTTGCCGCCCATTGTCGTGGTCGTGCCAGGGGCATCCACCACCATCACGCCGATTCGGTCGGCGTTCCACCCGTTGTCCACAGCACGGGTCTTCGGCCCGCTCACGCCTGCCGCGATTCGTGCTTCCACCGGATTGTTCTGTACCTCGTTATCTTGTGTACACGCAGCCAATAGCGTTGCCGCTGCTGCAATAATGAAAAACCTCATGTTCATTGTCATAATCTTGTTTTTTTGATTAAAATATTTATCGTCAGTTAGCATCCCCATTGCCGCTTTCTACCTCGTTCCAGCCCGTGATGGTTGCGCTCGTTACCCCGGCCTCTACGGGCAAAAGCAGATTACCCGTGAGTTTAACCGGTTTGGTGCCGTTATTGAAGTCCCTTATGGCCTCGGTAAGGTCGCTCACTACCCGCTGCGTGTCACCGTTGTTGAAAGTGATGTCCACCGTCAGCGTATGCGTTTCCGTCGGGACGATGCCGAGCAGTCGGAAAAAGATTGTGAACTTGTTGTCGTCCTGCCTGAAAGCGTTTGTTACTTGTGCCGCTGCACTCCGGTCGCCTGTTGCCATATCCGCTGCCGAAGCCACGCCGGAGAGCGTTGCCGTAGCCGACTGTACACGGCTGTAGTCGCCTTCCGTGGCGGTCAGTTCGATGTCGAGCCTGCGCACGTACTGTCTCATTTGGGCAGTGACGTGCAGCGTGTCGTCCGCCACGACGCTGATGTCCTGGTGCGAGGCGAAGAGGTAGCCGGGGTGCGGCTCTATTGCACCCGTCAGATCCACCGGATTCACCGTTGCCTTGTTTCCGTCGATACTAATCCCCTCCGGGGAGTTGTACATCGTCAGGCCGTAGCCACCGGGCGCGAGCAGCGCGTCGAACACGTTGGTCGCCGCGCTCACGTTCTGTTCCCTCCCGCCGATGCGCAGTGTGTATGCCTGCGGTATGTCCGCCTCGGTGCTCTTTCCGCTCCAGTCCGTGGTTACGACCACCGCCCCACGGTCGGGGTGTGGCGTGTCATAGAGGTCGTCCTTCACGCACGAAGTCAGTATGGTCACCGCACCTATTAGATATAATAAGGTATAAGCCTTTCCGTATGCTCCCATATATTCCTTTATCTGTCGTATGATTGTCGTTGTATTCATTGTTCCTCCTTTCCGCTAAAAGATGTTCCACACCAGGGTGACACCCGCCGAGACGGGGCCCCACCAATTCTTTGTTTCGCTGCCGCGCCTTACCCTCACGCCGTTGATGACCAAATACTTGTCATAGTCGGCATGGATATAGCCCAACCCTAAGGAGAAGTCCATCGAAAGGGATTTGTTCAATTTCAGTTGATAGCCTCCGGTGATGCCTCCACCCGTAAGGTCTCCCTGTTTGCCTGTCGTGGAGAGCTTGTAGTTGAACTGTCCGGCCTTGAACATCGCGCCGAGGTAACCGCGCTTTTCCCTGCCTAAATAATAACGGAGCTCCGGTACCACTTCCAAGAGGGCGTATCTTCTGTCCTTGTCATTCCACGACCACGAAGTCCACGAGCCGTTCACGGCAATGCCCCATGACGGGCAGATGCGCCATTCAAGTCCTAAATCTGGTGTCAGGGTTGCCCAGCGCAGCAGATTGGCGCGCAGGGACAGTTGAGAAATTGTCGGTGATAAGGATTGGACTGATTCCTGCGGATTGTCCTCCCTTGTCAAATAGAACGTATCCTCTTGCGGAACGAAGCGGAAGGTGTCGGCAGTATCTGTCTTCTGTTGCGCGAAAGCAGTGGAAGCAGCCATTGACAGCCATGAAAACAAGATGATGGACAGGATTCTTTTGCTCATATTCTATGCTTTGTTTATTCTCGACCCGGAATTTATGCAAACAATATAAGCAAAAAGATTCTGTCTCCGCCTGATTCTTGCGTAGAAAGAATGTCTCAATTGTCAGAATCGCACATCCTTGCGGTTTAGATTATTTTAGTCTTTTCGTTCAGGCTATTTTTTGTCGTTCAGGCTATTTCCATCAGCCATAATGCAGCGCATTATTCCGCCTCTGTTTTCCTCCATCTGACAGGAGTTTGCCCTGTTTTTTCCTTGAACAACCTAATGAAATGGCTTGGAGACAGAAACCCCGATCTTTCGGAAATGTCGGCAACCGTCAGTTTGGGATTTTGGGTAAGCAGACGTTTCGCATAATTGATGCGAAGGCCGGTGATCCAATCGCGGAACGATGTGCCATACGTCGTATTGATGTACTCGGACAGGTAGGTTCGGTTGGTATGAAGCATGTCCGAAAGCTCCTTTATGGTCAGGCCGGATTGAACAAAACCGTCGGCGTCAATCCACCCTTTGATTTTTCCGGCTATCTCTGCATGGTAAAAAGGAGTGTCTTGCCTCTGTGCCTGTTCCGGCTTATGATCACATTGACCGTCATCTTCCGAAGTCATCTCCGCTACCATCGCGTTTTCCACTTGCTCGTAAAACAGCAGATAGTTCTGGTAGCAACAGTAGAGATAGACGTAAAACGGAATCGATGACAGAATCCATATATAAACATATTCATCAGGCAAGAAAGTGAGCAATCCGCATCCGATGCCGAACAAGGGTGCCCAATAGGTAAAGACGGACAACCATTTTATATACGCACCCATATCAACGGCATGCGTGTCATCGAAAATCCGGATAGCTCTGCGGTATGAGACAATGAGTCTGCGAGACAGCACCAGTCCGTAAACCACCAGCCATGCCGCCAAAGCCAGCAAAATGCTTTTCTGCACTATTCCGTCCGGGAACAAAAACAATACAATCCCGGAAAGACCGGAGAATATGATCCATAGGATAATGTGCGTCCAGATCCTTTTTCGTGTGATATAGAAACGGTTAAGCAGTGTTATCAATGCAGAGCTGAATAGGTAATAGCACAGAAAATAGGTGGACAGATTCATCAATATGGCCGCATGGACACTCCTGAACCTTACCCCGAAGAAGAAATGCACCGAATAGTTTGCCGCAAGCAGCAGCAACGCCAAACCCATTATCCGCCTGGAGCGTAGATAATTATCAAAAATGGCCTTTTCCGGGGTTGGGGCCAGCAAAAAATAAAAGCCGAAGAACAACATCAGCGGTAGCGCGATGCAAAGAGAATAACTGTATATGGATGGTTCCATTGTATAATATTCGTAACTTTGTAATTTTCAACAAATTAAAGTCATATAACAATGTCCGGCCAACCTTATTGACCAGCAATGGCAAGTTACCGAAAATATTCTGAATCCGCAACATCGAAAACGAAAGAACGCATTCAGGAACAATTTGGATGCCATTTAAAAGAGTAGCCAATGCGACTAAATTATAGCGTTTTTTTAGAAAAATGTCGGTTTTAGTTGTATCTTGCGGTCAAGGGCTGCGAGTTGCGGGTCTGCCGCAATCCTGCCGTTGTTGTAGCTGTACTTCATTCCGCTTTCTCCCGTCACGAAGAACTTGTTCTGCGAAAGGTCGAAAAGGTCTTTGGAGGAAGACTTGCTGCGAATGAACGCCTGCCGTTCGCTGTCCAAACCGGCAATCTTCTTTTCCAACTTTGCCTTCTCCAATAAATCGGTATTCCCGGAGAGAATGGCGACGTATTCGGAAAAAAATCACCTTTTTTAGGTATTGTCTATACAGGGAAATAATAAGAACTTTGCAACCAAATTGAGACAATGTATGTCGCTCTATGCAAACGCCAAAGGATTATACACGCAAGTTATTGCTAAAAACAGCCCGGGAAGCCTTTCTCCAAAAAGGATACAAGGCTGTGTCTATGCGTGAAATATCCAAACTATCGGGTGTTGGTCTGAATAATATATACAATTATTATCCCTGTAAAGAAGATTTGCTGGCTGTTGTCCTACATCCGCTTTTAGAGGCGATGAACGGCATGCTGGATAATCATAACCGAGACGAAAGTCTTTCCCTTGAAATTTTCACCTCAGAGGAGTATCATCGTAAATCCATGCAGGAGGTTATGGGCATTATAAGCCGTTATCGCAAAGAACTTAAGTTGCTGTTTCTCGACACACAAGATTCCCGATTCAAAGACTATTGGGAGCGGTGGATTGGAAAAAACTCTGCAATCGGCATGGAATATCTGGAGAGAATGAAAGAACTCTATCCGGATTTACACACCCAGATTTCTCCATTCTTTATGCATTTCACTTGTTCTTGGTGGATGAATATGATGAAAGAAGTGGTACTGCATGAAGAACTCTCCCAAGAGGAAATAGAATGTTTTATTGGTGAGTATATCCACTTTAGCACGGGAGGATGGAAAAAGCTTATGAATGTGGAATGTAACAGAGAAAAGAAAATGGTTGGAAATAAGACTTCCTCCTATTCCAGTAGAATAAAAACAAACAGTATATGAGTGCCACTAATATTATTAATAATGAAGAATTAACTCTTGTACAGAGAGTAGGTGGACTTTTCCTTTGTGAGGAATCTTGGATTACGCAAAATCGGAGAAACACCTATCGCAAAGATATTTCGGATAAAGAGATGATTACAACGAAAGACGAAAATAACGGTACTGAATGTACTCAGACAGAATTATGGCACCTACCTTAACAATCAAATGTATGAAACGGGATGTTTCAATAACATATATATTCCATAGAACGAGTCGCCCATTTGGGGCGGCTCGCTTTGTTTTTGAACAGAACAGACTTTTGTTCGTTTTTGAGTAAACAATCTCGAAGCGATTATCAGAAGCTGGATCGCTTTTATCCGCCCTCAATGAATGAAACAACCTACAAATAGCAAATGATATGAAAATAGAAAGAATCAATGATTGGTTTGCTCGTCGGGGCAAATGGATGATACAAAGACGATGGCTGGTACTAAGCTTATCTATCCTCGTCTTTGCCATAGGATTTACAGGGTTAAGATACTTCAAGGTGAGTGCTTCGTGGGAAGACTACTTTCTCGAAGACGATCCGATGCTTGTCAAGACAGAAGAGTTCAAGGATATATTCGGCAATGACAATTTCGCGGCGGTACTGACCCGATGCGACAATTTGTTTACGAAAGAGAATTTGCAACTTATCCGTGAACTCACCAACGAGATGATGGACAGCCTTTCGTATGCCGACAAAATAACGTCGCTCACCGACATCGAATTTATGGTGGGCAGTGAGGAGGGTATGACTATCGAACAGATTGTCCCCGAAACAATACCGTCAGATCCGGCGCAACTAGAAGAGATACGCCACAAGGCTTACCTGAAACCTCACATTGCAGAACGGCTCGTTTCCAAAGACGGAACGCTCTCATGGATTATACTCAAGCTGCGTACTTTCCCAGAAGACTCGGTGTGGAACAAGGGGAAGAATGCCGTTGCTCCTGAGGTGCTGACGGGTAACGAGCTGGAGCATATCATCACCAAGGACAAATACCAGAAGCTCCATCCCAAGGGAACGGGACTGCCCTATGTTACCGCTATGAAAATGAAATGGATAAGTAAGGAAATGCCCCGTGTACTGGGTATCGCCACCCTAATCTCCATACTTATCCTGCTATTGGTAACGCGCTCCTTTAGAGGAGTGGTCGTGCCGCTTGTCACAGCTGTTGGCTCCATCATCATCGTGTACGGTATGTTAGGTTAGGTGGGTATGACGATAGATAGTGGCATGTTGATGATTCCCATGCTATTGACATTTGCCGTTTCCATTGCATACAACATCCACGTGTATTCTTATTTCAAACGCCAATTCCTCATGCATGGAAAGAGGACACAAGCAGTAGAAGAAACTGTCAGGGAAATGGGATGGCCGGTGCTGTTCAGCGCACTCACCACCTTTGCCGCCTTGCTTTCCTTCCTCGCCATACCGATGCAGCCTATGCGTTTTATCGGTATAGCTACTTCTTCATGCGTGATGCTGGCGTTCTTTATAGCCATTACACTGATGCCTGTGCTCCTTAGTTTTGGTAAGGACGGAAAACCGCATCCCAAAGTGCAGGAAACAGGAGGACGATGGTTGGACAGAAAATTAGAGAAGGTAGGTATCGGTGTACTTAAACATGGTACTTTGATACTATGGCTTACCGGAGTGATCACAGTCACTCTTATCTATCAATTCACAAAAATAGAGACCGCCTTTGACGTGGAGCGAACCATGGGGCGAAAGATAGCTTACGTCAATAACCTTTTGGAAGTGGGTGAAAGCGAACTTGGGTCTGTCTATACCTATGATGTGATGATAGAACTGCCTGATAATGGATTGGCAAAATCGCCCGAAATCCTTGTGCGATTAGATTCCTTAGCACAACACGCAGACAGGTATAAATTAACCAAGCGCACAACCACGGTATTGAATATCCTAAAAGACCTGAACCAAACCCTGCACGAGGGGGATGCCTCTTATTATACTATCCCTCACAATCCTGAAGAGGTGGCACAGTTGCTACTCCTTTATGAAAATGCAGGAGGTAGTGAGGCAGAGTATTGGATCGATTATGATTATCGACGTCTTCGCCTGATGGTCGAAATGAATTCATACGATTCAGGGGAAACAGAACGGGAGCTACACGATATAGTTGCTTACGCCAATAAGCTCTTCCCTCAAGCTACAGTTGCTACTGTGGGCAGCATCCCTCAATTTACGGTTATGATGCAGTATATAGCCCGTGGACAGATGGTTTCATTCGCTATCTCCCTCCTTATCATCTGTATCTTGATGATGCTTGCCTTTGGTAGTGTGCGCATCGGGCTTATCGGTTTGATACCCAATGTTACTCCTGCGTTGGTGGTTGGAGGTCTGATGGGATGGTTGGGATATCCGTTGGATATGATGACCGCCACCATTATGCCTATGATTCTCGGGTTGGCGGTGGATGACACCATTCACTTCATTAACCACGTGCATTTGGAATTCGACCGTCGGGGTAATTATCGGTATGCGATTCTCCGCTCGTTCCGCACTATTGGAACACCGATAGTACTGACAAGTATAGTAATCTGTACCAACTTCGCCGTTTATACCACTTCCGAGGGGCTTTCCTTTATACACATGGGGGTACTCTCCGTGGCAGGTATTGTATTGGCACTACTTGCCGACCTCTGTGTCACTCCCATATTGATCCAAAAGTTCCGCCTGTTCGGTAAGGAGACAGATACAAACGAAACTCGGGTTGAATGAACAAACATAATTGAATACAAATGAATACTACAAAAAAACAGAAGAAAACACCCGTTTTGAAGCGGTTGCTGCCATACGCAGGCAAGAAGGGCTATATGCTTCCGCTGGCGATGCTTTTTTCAGCCCTCTCGGGTATTATGGTACTGATGCCTATGGTATATATCCATAAGATTGTCAGCGGGATTATTTTGAGCAATAGTGTCGATGGAGTTTCCATACGGTATTATGCAATTCTTGCGGCGAGTTTTGCCGCAGCGGGAATGTTGCTCTATTTCTTTGCGTTAATGGTATCTCATCTCTTCGCTTTCGAGGTAGAGTCGAACATCATCAAGCTCAGTGTGAAGAAGATGATGACGAAACCGTTGGGTTTTTTTGCCAACCGCGAAAGCGGTAACCTACGTAAAACCATTGTCGATGGAGCGGGCGAGACCCACACCATGCTGGCGCATCAGCTGCCGGACTTTGCCATGACTATTGTTTCGCCCATCGTGTTGTTGGTATTTTTCTTCCTTTTCGACTGGCGATTAGGATTGGTAAGCCTTATCCCGATGGTCATAAGCATATTGTTGATGGCAACCATGAGCACCAAAAAGGGTAGGAAGATGCGGGAAGAATACTACGAAGGACTTGCTAACCTTTCCGCCGAATCGGTGGAGTACGTGCGCGGCATACCGGTTGTGAAGACCTTTGCCCAAAGCGTGGAGAGTTTCGAACGTTTCTATTCGCTTATCGTAAAGATGAAAGATTTCGTGGTACGGTGGAGCATGGGATTCAAAAACAAAATGTCACTGTACGAGGCAATTTCAAGTTCCACAGCATTCTTCTTGGTACCCGTTGCCATCATGCTGATCACCACAGGCGGCGACATGCGGCAGGTGCTGGGCAATTCTGTTATCTATCTGTTGATAGGTCCGGTATTCGGTGTTTTTATGATGCGTAGTGCATCTATTCAAAACTTCATCTACTTGGCCGAGTTGGCGTTGGATAAAATTGACGCCGCTTTGGATTACGACGACTTCGCTTATGGCAGAAAAACTGCAATTGAAGATGGGCTGGAGTTCAGGAACGTCTCGTTTTCATACGGGAAAGAAAAAGTGCTGGACAATGTGTCTTTCAAAGTGAACAAAGGAGAAACTGTTGCCTTGGTCGGTGCTTCGGGGGGCGGAAAAACCACCGTGGCACGTTTGGCAGCCCGTTTCTATGATGTCGATGAAGGCGAAATTTTAGTCGGAGGCTCTAACATCAAGGAATATGAGAAAACGGCGCTGATGCGAAAGATCGCTTTTGTGTTCCAAATGTCCAAGCTCTTTAAGATGAGCCTGCGCGAGAACCTGCTGCTCGGTAATCCCAATGCCAGTGACAAGGAGATAGAGCAAGCTCTTGTCAGGGCCGGAGCCAAAGAGATTGTCGATAATTTAGAAAAGGGTTTGGATACGGTTTACGGCACCAAAGGAACCTATTTCTCAGGCGGCGAGGCACAACGACTTTCCATTGCGAGGGCTTTCCTGAAGAACGCCGACTTTGTCATTCTCGACGAGGCAACCGCCTTCGCCGACCCTGAAAATGAGCATATCATTCAGGCTTCGTTCAAGGAACTGTCGAAGGACAAAACCACATTAATGATTGCCCATAGGCTCTCTTCCGTGGTAAATGCCGATAGGATCCTTGTGATGGAAAACGGCAAAATAGTGGAAAGCGGTACACATAACGAATTGTTAACCCAAGGCGGCGCCTACAAAAAGCTGTGGGACGAATATCAAAAAGCCGCCAACTGGAAAATAGGAGGTAAAAATGAATAATTTCTTAAAGCAAAAATACGCCATGTCGGATCAGGGAGCTAAGAACCTGAAAAAGTCTATTTTCTCTCATACCATCCTGAATCTGACCAAGATGTTTCCGCCCATTGTCGGATTTATGTTTCTCTTCCAGTATCTGGGCGGTTTGGAGGGTATTCCCACACCGGCAGAACTGACCCTTGTAAATTATATTGTCATCATCGTAGTGATGTTGTTGGTGATGTTTATCGTGGCAAAGTGGGACTATGTGCGCCTTTACGACAATGTTTATAACGAGAGTGCCAATTCACGTATCGACATAGCCAACCGCCTGAAAAAACTGCCACTCTCTTATTTCGGCAAACGTGATGTGTCCGACCTTTCGGCAACCATGATGAGCGACTTGCAACTTTATGAACAGATATTTTCGCACTCCGTGCCACATATCTATGCCACTTCCATTTCCACGATTATCATTTCCATTATGATACTCGCCTACAATTGGCAGCTCGGATTGGCGGCATTATGGGTTATTCCCGTCGCGTTGCTGGCCTTTTCACTTTCCAAAAAGAAACAACGGAAGGCTGTGGACGCACACGTGAAAACCAATCGCGAGGTGTTCGACGATTTACAGGAGAAGATAGACCAGATACAGGAAATCAAATCCTATAATTTGGAAGAACGGTCATTGAACGAATTCTATCATAAATTGGACATCAATACCCGTACAAAGATAAAAGCGGAGTTCTCCGCCGGCATTGCCACCTCACTGGCGGGTATGCTTATGAAGCTCGGCATCGTCACTGTGGCGATTGTCGGTGCCAACATGCTGATTGCCGGACAGATCAACATCCTTGTCTATATCGCCTATCTCATTCTCACGGCAAGCATCTACCTGCCTATCGAGGGCATTCTCACCTTTATGGCGATGATCGTGGCTCTCGACGGTGTAGTGGCGCGTATCAAAGAGATAAAAACAATGCCCGTTCAGGAAGGCAAACTGGAAATGAACCCCAAAGATTACAGTATAGATTTCAAAGATGTCGAGTTCGGTTATGAGGACTATACCGTCATCAACGGCGTAAGTTTCACTGCCAGACAGGGCGAGGTTACCGCCCTCATCGGGCCTTCGGGAAGCGGCAAGACCACACTCGCCAAGCTGGCTGCCCGTTTTTGGGATATTCAGAAAGGTAAGATACTATTAGGGGGCGAGGACATCAGCCGGATAGACCCCGAAACGCTGCTGAAGAACTACGCCATTGTCTTTCAGGATGTGGTGCTGTTCAACGCCAGCATAAAAGATAATATCCGTATAGGTAAGAAAGGAGCTACGGACGAAGAGATTGCCTGCGTTGCCAAAATAGCCCGCTGCGATGAGTTTATCGACCGTATGCCCGAAGGCATGGAAACCGTCATCGGTGAAAACGGCGAGCGGCTTTCCGGTGGCGAGCGCCAGCGCATCTCCATTGCAAGAGCCATACTGAAAGATGCTCCCATCATCCTGATGGACGAAGCCACCGCCTCGCTCGACGTGGAAAACGAAAGTCTGATACAGGAGGCTTTGTCGGAGCTGATTAAAAACAAGACGGTCATTGTTATCGCTCATCGGATGCGTACCGTTCGCGGAGCCGATAAAATCGTGCTGCTCAATCAAGGCAAAATTGAGGCTATGGGCACTGACGCAGAGTTGCAGGCACGATCGGCGACCTATCGGAAGATGCTTGAAAAGTCAATGGTATAAAATCAACAACAAAATATCAATCATGATGAAAAGATTTATATTAACAAGTTTGGTGGTATTGGCTTTTGCCGCCACGGCAATGGCTCAGACGGGCAGAGAGATTGCCCAAAAAGTAAAAGACCGTCCCGATGGCGATACCCGTCAATCGGAGTTGGTGATGAAACTGATTAATAAGCGCGGAGCAGTGCGCGAGCGCAAACTGATTTCTTATTCCATCGACGTGGGCGAAGGAAAGAAAGACCGCAAGAGCATTATGTTCTTCCAGTACCCCGGCGATGTAAAAGGTACGGGGTTTCTCACGTGGGATTACGACGATCCCGACAAGGACGATGATAAATGGCTCTACCTGCCCGCCATGAAGAAGACCCGCCGTATCAGCGGCTCGTCTGCCAAGCAGG
>ULJR01004630.1_pt1 | contig 17579 bp, 10 predicted proteins | sample 1950951 | NCBI WGS metagenome assembly ULJR01 (sample SAMEA4835480, study PRJEB28245) | human gut metagenome | biome: gut microbiome; material: fecal sample | place: Denmark | collected 2008
TACGCGTGATGACAAGGCTTATCTTACGATAAAAGGTAAGTCTGTAAATGGAGGAATGACGCGTTATGAGTTTGAAAAGGAAATCACCATGGATGAGGCTCAACATCTCTTACAACTTTGTAAGGGTGGTGTCATCGATAAGCGTCGCTATCTGGTGAAGAGTGGTAAGCATACCTTTGAAGTTGATGAGTTCTATGGAGACAACCAAGGCCTTGTCATGGCTGAGGTAGAACTTAGTGATGAAAACGAAGCCTACGTGAAACCTGAATTCATAGGAATGGAGGTGACTGGTGATAAGCGCTTCTATAATTCACATTTATTGAATTTCCCTTTTGTGGTTTGGCGCAATACTCTACCAGAAGAATATCGTTAAGGGGTACGGTTTCTGTCGCTTTTTCGGAATAAAAGTAATAAAAAAGTATCTGAAAAGGCATAAAATTGCAAAAAGTGAACTAATTTGAGATATTTACTTTCGATTTATACGTTTAAATGCGAATTATTTTATAATTTTGCACTCGTATAAAGAGAAAGTATTTCAAATGACAGAAAATAGTAGAGGAAGTTTTGGTAGCAAGATTGGTTTGATACTTGCTACGGCTGGTGGTGCTGTTGGACTTGGTAATGTATGGCGTTTCCCTTACATGGCTGGGCAGGAAGGTGGTGCTGCCTTTATTTTGGTATATATTGGTTGTGTACTCCTGTTGGGTATTCCTTGTATGATATCCGAATTTATCATCGGTCGTCATGGAGCATCCAATACGGCTCGTGCTTATACCAAAGTGGCCAATGGTAATTCATGGAAATGGATCGGATATCTGGAGGTGCTTACTGGATTTCTGATCACGGGTTATTATGCAGTTGTATCAGGTTGGTGCTTGCAGTATGTTTATGCCAGTATCATGGGGGAATTGCATGGTGATCCAACTTTTGTGGCTAATTACTTCAAGGATTTCTCTTCAGATCCAATCCGACCTGTCATGTGGACGGTGGTAATTTTCCTGATTTGTCATTTCGTGATTATTCATGGAGTGAGAGGCGGTATAGAAAAGGCATCTAAGATCATGATGCCTATCCTGTTTATCCTTTTGTTGATCATCGTGGCAGCTGCTTGTCTGTTGCCAGATGCAGGAAAAGGTGTTGAATTTCTTTTGAAACCAGACTTCGGTAAGGTTGACAGGGGCGTTTTCTTAGGTGCTTTAGGACAGTCTTTCTATTCCTTAAGTATAGGTATGGGCTGTATCTGTACATACGCATCCTATTTTAGCAGACAAACCAATCTCTTCAAATCGGCATTGCAGATCTCGCTCATCGATTTTATGGTCGCGATTCTTGCCGGTCTGATGATTTTCCCTGCAGCGTTCTCGGTAGGTGTATCTCCAGATAGTGGTCCTTCTTTGATTTTCATCACTTTGCCGAATGTATTCAATGAGGCTTTTGCTTCTATTCCTGTTTTGGGATGGATTGTTTCCTTGTTGTTCTATATACTTTTGTCATTGGCTGCACTTACTTCGCTGATGTCATTGCATGAGGTGAATACTTCTTTCTTCTATGAAGAACTGAAGATAGACCGCAAGAAAGGAGCAATTATCGTTACGGTTTCCTGTGCAATTATCGGTGCTTTCTGTTCGCTCTCTTTGGGTGCTACAGATTCATTGACCTTCTTGGGTAAAACCTTGTTTGATTGGTTTGACTTTGTTACAGGACAGATCTTCTTGCCTATAGCCGGTTTCCTTACCTGCTTGTTTATTGGATGGCATGTACCGAAGAAGTTAGTGAAGGATGAGTTTACCAATTGGGGAACCTTAAAGGGAAATCTTTTTGGTATTTATCTGTTTTTGGTGCGGTTCGTTTGTCCTATTCTGATTCTCTTGGTGTTCCTGAATCAATTGGGAATCCTGGACGGAATCTTGTAATTAATAACCCATGAGTACTTTACCATGATGAATATGGAGTACTTATTAGAATTCTTTCGAAATGGAAAATAGAGGAAGTTTTGGCTCCAAGCTGGGAGTCATTCTGGCTACTGCTGGTTCAGCAGTAGGTCTGGGAAATGTCTGGCGTTTCCCCTATATGGCAGGACAGAATGGAGGTGCTGCTTTCATTCTTATTTACTTGGTATGTATCTTCATGCTGGGTATTCCTGGTATGGTAGGTGAATTTATTATCGGACGTCATTCTGCTGCTAATGCAGCGCGTTCTTATCATAATCTTTCAAATGGAAAACCTTGGGGAATATTAGGTGTCATGGGAGTTGTTACGTCCATGATTATCCTGGGTTTTTATGCGGTAGTGGCAGGATGGTGCCTGCAGTATCTTTATGCTTCGTTGTTAGGAGGTATTCATGGAGATGTCAGTTATGTAAAGCAATATTTCGTAGAATTCTCTTCTGATCCCATCAAACCGACTTTTTGGACGATTGCTTTTATCTTGATTACCCATTGTGTGGTAGTCAAAGGTGTGCGCAATGGTATAGAGAAAGCTTCCAAAATATTGATGCCGATGCTTTTTGTCTTACTGATTGTATTGGTCATCTCGTCTTGTTCTCTGCCTGGTGCATTCAAGGGTATAGAGTTTCTGTTGAAGCCTGATTTCTCTAAAGTGGATGAGAACGTGTTGCTGGAGGCTTTGGGACAGGCTTTCTTCTCCTTGAGCCTCGGTACAGCTTGTCTTTGTACCTATGCTTCTTATTTTAGCAGACAAACCAATCTCTTGAAATCTGCCACTCAGATAGCATTGATAGATACGATTATTGCCATCATGGCGGGACTGATGATTTTCCCAGCAGCATTCTCTGTAGGTGTTAATCCGGATAGTGGTCCTTCACTCATTTTTATCACTTTGCCTAATGTTTTCCAACAGGCATTTGGTTCTATGCCTGTTGTGGGGTATATTATTTCTGTACTGTTTTACGCATTGTTGGTGTTGGCTGCATTGACTTCCACTATTTCTATGCACGAAATCGGTACTGCCATGTTTTATGAGGAGTTGAAAGTAACTCGCAAGAAGGGTGCCTGGATAGAGACTATAACCTGTTGTATTATTGGTATCTTCTGTTCTTTGTCTTGTGGAGCCATGCCAGAACTGAGTCTCTTTCATTTGAACTTCCTGGATTTCTGCGACCATCTTACTTCTCAGTTGTTTATGCCGCTGGGTTCCTTTGCAACCTGTATTTTCTTAGGTTGGTATGTGCCGAAAAAAGTGGTCAGAGATGAGTTTACGAATTGGGGAACTTTGAAAGGTTCTCTTTTCGGTGTTTATCTCTTTATGGTGCGTATCGTTTGTCCATTATGTATATTAACTATATTCCTGCATCAGTTAGGAGTGTTTTGATTTGAAATCCAAGGAGGGTGTGTCATTGACTGATGACACACCCCTTTTTTAGAATATGATATAGGGCTTAAGTCTCTCTATTTCTGCTGGTGGAAAGTTCTTGAGGAGTTTTAGTTCCTCCAGACTTTTGAAAGGACCTCTTAACCGTCGATAGTCGCAAATTTCTTTCGCTTGGTAGAAGTTGAGGTAGGGGTGACGTCGAAGTTGATTGAGTGAGAGAGAATTGATATTCAACTTTCTCACTTCTCCAGGAGTAATTTTGATGAAAGACAGAGCTTCTTCTGGCAGTCCATCTATTTCCTTCAGCTGGTTAATGGATGCAAAGCCTCCTAATTGTTCTCTGTATCTTGTGATGCTTTTAGCATAATAACTGCCAATGCCTGGAATCTTCATCAGTTCTGTTGTGTCGGCAGAGTTGACGATGACGTGTTGCCCCGGTCTCAGTTTTTGTGGGTAACTGTAGATGTTATTGTTGCCATTTGTATTTGTAGAATTAGTACCATTGTTTGCTTGTGAATACGTACTTGTGCTTGTACCATTCCCATACTGGGTTTCCCGGTAGTTTCTTTTGGGGGCTCTGCTGTTGCCATAGTAGTCGGATGCAGGCCGGTAATCTTCACCTATTATAATATAAGGTGCCAGTACTTCGTATTGTTTCTTAGTAAGTCCGTATAGACGTGCAAAATCAGTTTTTTCTCTGAAGATGCCGCCTTTAGCACGAAACCTATAGATACTTCGTACTTGCCATGATTGTAAACCGAGTTTGAGAAGCTGGGTGCTGTCGGCAGTATTAGGGTCGAAAGGAAACAACTCATGAACTGTTCCCTCTACCTTATAATATAAAGGATGCTTTTCGCTAATGTTTTTATCTGCAGTTGATGATTCTTGGTGATTATCGCCAGTCATGCTTTTGGGGTTATTATCTGCAGAATAGTCGTTTTCCAAACTTGATTCTTTCGTATTGACTTTTCCAACAATGATAATGAGAGTAAGACAAATGATGATGATACCGAGCAGAACCAGAATGGCTTGTCGGTCGTTACGCTGTAGATAAAAGAAATCTTTTAGTTTAAGCATATCGTTTTCGCATTTAAAGTTAAAATATGATCTAATGAAGAGTTTACGGGAAGTAAACTCTTAGTTTGGTCGGGATTACTGGACTCGAACCAGCGACCTCATCGTCCCGAACGACGTGCGCTACCAACTGCGCTAAATCCCGCTTTTATTGCCTGCAAAAGTACATAAAATCTGATATATTTCAAAATAAAAAGGTAAATTTTAAACTTTTTTGAAAGAAAAGTGCGGAAAAATTTGGTGGAATCAAATAAAAGTACTACCTTTGCACCCGCAAATGAGAATTCTTGTTTGCTCATATTAGTTGGTGCCATAGCTCAGTTGGTAGAGCAAAGGACTGAAAATCCTTGTGTCCCCGGTTCGATTCCTGGTGGTACCACTTCTTATTAGAAGCCGAATCTTCGTAACAAGATTCGGCTTTTTTAATTTCCCTAATGTTTTATATATTTCGTTTTAATGGCACATTGACACTTATGAAAACGTTTGCGTGTAAAAAGTGAAACGAAAATGTTTGCTGTATCAGAATTTTGGCTACCTTTGCAACGTAAAAGTAAATCATAAAAACCAAAATAATATATATCTACTAAACATTTTAGTTTAAAATGAAAAAAACTTATTTACTGCTTTTAGCGGGTATGTTTACTTCCGTTGTTTTTGCGAACAACAGGCAGACCGTTAAAATTGATGGTGTTGTCTCAGACAAAACTGTCACCGAGATCACCTTCGATGGTGACAACGTAACACTTAGTTATGCGGACAATTCTTCTGAAACGAAGGATATGTCGCTTGTGTCTCTTTCTTTTTCTTATGATTCTACTACAGAAATCAACAAGATAGAAGAGGTCAAGAAGTCATTGCAGGGTAAGGTATTTAACCTCAATGGTCAACTCGTAGGTAATTCTCTTGAGGGTTTGTCTAAGGGTATTTACATCGTGAATGGTAAGAAAGTAATTATCAAGTAAAAAAGGAGGAACTCAAAATGAAGAAAATGGTATTTACTTTGGCACTCCTCTTGATGAGCTTGAGTGCAGTCATGGCACAGACATGGACATTTGGTGCAATGAGCGAGGCTGACAAGGCTTTATGTGCAGCTGATGCTAATTGGGTATTGGGAACCGATCGTTATTGTTATACTTTAGCTTTGGAAAATGCAGCTCTTGTAGCAAATCGTTCTGAATTAGCTTATGCTAAAGGTTTGAAGTTTACTGCTGGTGCTCCTTCAACAAAAGATGAAGGAAAGGCTAAGGTGCGTTTGAACTATGGTTCTTCTCGTTTGGAATTGAATGGAAACGGAATTGTATTGACTATTCCAAGTTTGAAGGCTGGTCAGAAAGTAACTGTTAGTTGCAGTACTGGTAAAACAGGAACTGCTCGTGGTTTGAATGCAACAAACATTACTCCTGTTTCTGGTTCTTTTAATGCTACTTCTGCAGATAAAGTAACAAACATTGGAACAGTAACTGCTGATGGTGATGTTGTTTTGACTACAAATGTTGGTGGTATGTACATTTATAGCATCAAGGTTGAGACTGTAGGTGGCGGATCTACTGTTACTCCTGGTTCTACCGACAAGATTACCAATGCCGTTGCTCGTAATAGCAAGGTCAATCAGATGTATGTTACCACCAATGCTGGTGATGTGAAGTATTATAATACTGCCGACTTGACAAGTGTGAAGTTCGAAGGTGACAAGACCATCATTGCTCCTAAGTCTGGTGCAGAGAATGATGAGTACAATGCTTCAGTTAAAGCCATCAGCTTTGCTAAGAAGGCCGATCAGGGCGAAAGTGGTGATATTGACAATCCTGCAGGTGTGATTCAGATTACTGAGGCAAAGGGCTGGCAGGAGTCTGCCTACCTGAAGTGGGCTCCATTCGAGGGTGCTTCTTCTTATAATGTATATGTAGGTGACAAGAAGATTGATGCTCAGCTGATTCGTCAGTATAAGTCTTACTATCGTGCTGATGTTCTCGGTTTGAAGGAAGGCACTTATTCTGTAAAGGTTGTTCCTGTAAATGCTGACGGTAAAGAGATTGCTGGTGCCAATACTGCTTCTAACTTGGTAGTAAAGAGCTACAACCGTGAGGGCTTTGCTCATTTCAAGTATGCTGGTGTAGGTGCTTATAATAATGATGGTACTTTGAAGGCTGGTGCTAAGGTTCTGTATATTACAGCCAAGACAGCTAAGACCGTTTCTACAACAGTTGATACAGGCAAGCCAGAGACGATTACAGGTCTTCAGTCTATTATTGATGCTTATTCTAAGGGCAAGGATACTACTCCTATCGCATTCCGTATCATCGGTAAGGTAAATCTTTCTGATTTGGATCACACTTCAAGTTCTGAAGAAGGTTTGCAGATTAAGGGTAAGGGTGCTCACTCTGTAATGAACATGACTTTCGAAGGAGTCGGTGATGATGCTACTGTATATGGATTTGGTTTCTTGCTTCGTAATACCAAGAGTGTAGAGTTCCGTAACTTTGCTATCATGCGTTGCCTGGATGATGCTATGTCTCTTGATACTGATAACTCTCATGTATGGATTCACAACATGGATCTCTTCTATGGCAAGAAGGGTGGCGCTGCCGACCAGGCCAAGGGTGATGGTACTGTAGATATCAAGGGTGACTCCCAGTATATAACTGTAGCATACAACCGTTTCTGGGATAATGGTAAGGCTTCTATGTGTGGTATGAAGAGTGAAACTGGTGAAAACTGGATTACTTATCACCACAACTGGTTCGACCATTCTGATTCTCGTATGGCTCGTATTCGTACTATGAGTGTTCACATGTACAACAACTACTATCAGCACAATGATGTTTATGGTATTGGTGCGACAATGGGCTCAAGTGTGTTCATGGAGTCTAACTACTTTGATGCAACCAAGCGTCCTATCATGAGTTCTCAGCAGGGTACTGATGCCAAGGGTGATGGTACTTTCTCTGGTGAAAATGGTGGTTTGATTAAGGCATACGATAATGTATTTGCCAACAAGCCAGAAAACTTCAGCTATATCCCATACTCAGAAAACAATACAAGCTTCGATGCCTACGAGGTTTCTGATCCAAGCGAGCAGGTTCCTACAAGCGTAAAGACTTTGGTAGGTGGTACTTCTTACAACAACTTTGATACCAACTCAAGCCTCATGTATGCATACGCTGCAGATAAGGCAGAAGATGTTCCTTCTATCGTAGAAGGCTTCTATGGTGCAGGTCGTTTGAATCATGGTGACATTGATTTCGTTATTCCTGATGAAACAGTCGTAACAAATGGTCACCAGCAGCCATGGCCTGCTTTGGCAAGCATTCTTGACGCTTATACTTCTGGTGTTGTTAAAGTGTTCGGTGAGAGCAATGCAACTGGCGAAGGTGGCTCAACAGAAGGTGGTGAGACAGGTGGTTCTGGCTCAGGTTCTGGTGAAGGTGGTAGCACTGGTGGCTCTACTGGTGGTTCAGAAGGTGGCAGCACAGTAACTCCTATTGAGGGTACTGTAACTTGCAGCTTTACAGCAAACGGAAAAGAGGCTGTTCCTTCTAATACTGCATTTGTTTTGACAGGTGAAGCCAAGAATGTTAGAAAGGAAGAAACAGTTATTGAAGGTACAACTTATACAGCAAGTCTTAAGATGGAAAGTAATACAGAGGTTTCTTTCACCACATCTCAGAAGATGACTCTGTATGTATATTATGGCCTTTCTGGTACAAAGACTAATGTAAAGGTGGATGGTGTAAAACAGTCTGGTGCTCCAACAACTGTTGTACTTGAAGCTGGTGCTCATAAGATTACAAAGGGTGATAGTTCCGCAATTGCTCTCATCAAACTTGTACCAGTAACAGAATAATAAACATGTTTTTCCCAATGAGGGAAGGATATATAACGTGAAACAAACTAAGGGCTGTCTTTTCGTGAAGAGGACAGCCCTTTTTTCTCAAAACAACAAACAAAACTAAACTTTGCAATGAAACATATAAACCCTATTCTTTCAGTACCATTCAAGGTAACTTGCCGTAAAACCATCTTGGCTGCTGCTTTATTTTGTAGCTTCTCTATGATGGCCAATGCGCAGACACAAGATGGTCGTGATTTCTCTATGGATGGCTTTGCTGCCTACGAAGGTGTTCCTGGTTCTAACTGGTATCGTGCAGGTGGTACTACCGGTGGCGCTGGTGGCAAGGTGGTAAAGGCTGATAACTTCTCTCAGCTGCAGGCCTATCTCCAGGCAACTGACCCATATATTCTCTCGTATAGAATATTATGATTTGGCGGGTTCCCATCTTTCTGCACCTCAAAAAGGAATCAATATTGTAAAAAAAAACAACTTTGATGGTATTGCAAGCGTAAAGAAAGTTATTTTCTAACGAGAAAGTTGTTTCTAATAAGTGATTTTTTTTTCATAGAGATATGGATAGAAACGGATAAAAGTTTCTTGCCAGATTAACTACAAAACGGACAAAAGCTCGATAAATACAGGCTTTTGTCCGTTTTTTATTTATCTTTGTCTGATATATGTCTTGTTGTTTTTGCTCTATTTGGTACTTTTGCAGTCGAAACAATTTTAATAAAACAACAAACCTGATAGTCAGATTCTTACGGATGTAGTTGTCATCGGTTATGGTACAACTCGTAAGAGTGATTTGACGGGTTCTGTTGCAATAGTAAGGACATCGTTCTCTCGTTGGCTAGGCAGAATCCAACCTTGCTTTCGAGTGATGAAATCAAGCCTGCGGGTAACGGAACCTTGCTTACTTATCTCCAGGCTTCTGGCTCGGAGGATTTTGCAAAGGTCAAGGAATATACTGTTACGAATCTTTCCAACTGAATGGTGAGGCAATGAGCTACGATGGTTCTAACTATGCTTGGACCAAGGTGATTACAACCACAGCTGCTGGCAGCGTGAATATTCCTTCAGCAGGTACTTATACCGTAACTGTGAAGGTTGGTGAGTATAGATTACGGTTGATCTCAACACGATGACATGGAAATATGAATAACATATCAATTTTTTTATTATCTTTGCAAAAAAAATGAAGAATATATTTGGAAAAGCCATGTTGCTGGCTACAGCGCTCTTGTTCTCTATCACAGGAACAAGTTGCAGCAGCGACGATTCTCCAGTTCCTGAAAAGGAGAAAACATATGATATGAGCGGTTTCGCTAAGGGAGCCGATGTCAGTTGGCTCACAGAAATGGAGCAGGACGGTGTGAAATTCTATAATCAGAATGGCAAGGCAGAGGAATGCATGTGGCTTCTTCGCGACCTTGGTACAAATGCAATCCGCCTTCGCGTGTGGGTAAATCCGGAAGGTGGTTGGTGCGGTAAGGATGATGTCATCGCCAAGGCAAGTCGTGCTCAGGCGCTTGGCTATCGCTTGATGATTGATTTCCATTATTCTGATACTTGGGCAGACCCGGGAAAACAGAAAGTACCTGCTGCTTGGCAGGGTTATACTTTCGAGCAGATGAAACAGGCGGTAGCTAATCATACCAAGGATGTATTATCTGCCTTGAAAGAGAGAGGTGTCACCAACGTAGAATGGGTACAGGTGGGTAATGAAACCCGTGATGGAATGCTCTTCAGCAGCGATGAGGCTGTAACAGGTAAAGTGTCAGAGAATGCAGCCAACTTTGCTGCTTATGTCAATGCTGGCTATGATGCCGTGAAGGCAGTTTATCCACAAGCTAAAGTTGTTGTGCACGTGGATGAGGGTAATAACCTCGGCCGTTATACCTGGCTCTTTGGCGAATTGAAGAAGAAGGGTGGAAAATGGGATGTCATCGGTATGTCGCTTTATCCAGAAGATAACAATTGGCAGGATTTAACCACCAATTGCCTGAAGAATATCAAGACTTTATCAGAGCAGTACAACTGCAATGTTATCGTTTCTGAGATTGGTATGTGGTGGGGTTCTGATCAGGCTGCGCCAATGATGAAGAAGATGATGGATGGCTGCAAGGCTATTTCTACCTGTGAAGGTATCTTCTATTGGGAACCTGAGGTTTACAACAACTGGAAGCCTGCCAACTATAGTACTTTGGGTTGGGATGCTTATACCAAGGGAGCTTTTGATAACTCCGGTAAACCAACTGCTGTATTCGATGCATATAAATAAGAATATTAAAGAAGGAATATGATTAAGAAAAGCATTACTTTCATGACTCTTGCTCTGGTGTTCTCTACCATGTGCCAGGCGCAGAGCCGAAAAATAATAAATTTGCCATCGTGGGATTTCTCCCGCGATGGCAAAGTGTGGTCTCAGGTAGCCGTGCCTCACGACTGGGCTATCGCGGGTCCTTTCGATAAGAAATGGGACCTGCAGATGGTGGCTATTGAGCAGAATGGTGAGAAAGAGAAGTCTGAGAAGTCAGGCCGCTCGGGTGCACTGCCTTGGATTGGAGAGGGTATGTATAAGATGAATCTTCAGTTGCCGAAGGGCTACAAGCGTGCCGTCCTCGTTTTTGATGGTGCGATGAGTCAGCCTGTGGTAAGCGTGAATGGCAAGGAGGCTGGTAGATGGGCTTACGGCTACAATGCCTTTCGCATCGACATTACTCCTTACGTGCAGTTTGACGGAAAGAAGAATCTCGTAGAGGTTCATCTCAACAATGTAGAGGAAAGCAGCCGATGGTATCCAGGCGGTGGCCTTTACCGTCCAGTTTCCGTAGAACTTTACGGTAACGAAAACTTCTCTACCTGGGATACTTTCGTGCGTACTTTGAAAGCCAACAGGCAGGAAGCTGAAGTAGAGATAAATGCTCTTTTGGAAGGAAAGATAGGTAAGTCTGGCAAGACAGTCATCGCCTTGCTTGATGAGAAAGGTACTAAGGTAGCTGAGCAAACCATCCTGGGTGCAGCCCCTGAAATCAAGACTACCCTGAAGGTAGCAAATCCTCAGCTCTGGTCTCCGGAATCTCCTTATCTCTATCAGGTGAAGTTAACCCGGTATGAAGGAAAGAAGGTGGCTGATGTCCAGACCTTGAAGACCGGTATCCGTACCATCTCGGTATCCAAGAATAATGGTTTCCAGCTCAATGGCATTACCCGCAAGATCAAGGGTGTTTGCCTGCACCACGACCTCGGTCCGTTGGGAGCTGCAGAGAACAAGGCTGCCCTCATCCGCCAGATCAAGATGATGAAGGAGATGGGTTGCGACGCCATCCGTACAGCCCACAACATGCCTTCTACCATGCAGATGGAAATCTGCGACTCCCTCGGTATGATGGTGATGGCAGAGAGCTTCGATATGTGGATTTATCCTAAATGTAAGAATGGTTATGCCAAGTTCTTCAAGGAATGGAGCGATAAGGACATCACCAACTTGGTGAAGCATCATCGTAATCATCCAAGCATCATCATGTGGAGCATCGGCAACGAGATTCCTGAGCAGTGGAGCAAGGAGGGTATGGAGATAGCCAAGCATCTGCAGGACCTCTGCCATCAGTATGATCCATCCCGCCCTGTTACCCAGGGTATGGACAAGGCTGAGGCTGCCCTGAAATCTGGCTTTGCTCAGGTGATGGATGTTCCCGGTTTCAACTATCGCGTACATAAATATTATAAGAATATAGAGCAGTTGCCTCAGGGATTCCTCTTGGGCTCCGAGACGGCATCTACAGTCAGCTCTCGTGGCGTGTATAAGTTCCCGGTTGAAGTGCGTGCCAGCGACAACAACCCATACCCGGATGGTCAGTGCTCCAGCTATGATACAGAGTATTGTTCTTGGAGTAATCTTCCAGATGATGATTGGAAGATGCAGGATGATTACAGTTGGGTAATCGGAGAGTTCGTGTGGACGGGCTATGACTATCTGGGCGAGCCGACTCCATACGATACCTACTGGCCAAGCCGCAGCAGCTATTTTGGTATCTGCGACCTTGCCGGACTTCCAAAGGATAGATATTATATGTATCGTGCCCGCTGGAATGAGCATCAGCATACCACCCATCTTCTTCCTCATTGGAATTGGACAGGTCATGAGGGACAGATAACTCCGGTTTATTGCTATACAGATGGTGTGGAAGGTGAACTTTTCGTGAATGGCAAGAGTCAGGGTAGGGTTCGCAAGGATAAGTCAAGTCGTTTGGACCGCTATCGTCTCCGTTGGAACAATGTGAAGTACGAACCTGGTGAGATTCGTGTGGTTACTTATAATCAGTATGGTGAAAAAGTGGGTGAGGATGTTAAGCAGACAGCCGGTGAGCCTACCCAAATGAAGTTCAGTGTAGAAACTCCAGATCATGAGCCTATCGCTTGTATGGTAGAGGGCTGTACAGATGAGCACAATGTGCTTCTGAATGCTGATGGCAATGACCTCGCCTTTGTCACTGTGAGCCTCTTGGATAAGGATGGCAACGAATGTCCGCTTGCCGATGATGAACTGACTTTCGAGGTAACTGGTGCTGGAATCTTTAAGGCTGCATGTAATGGCGATGCTACTTCGCTTGAGCCTTTTACACAGCCACAGATGAAACTTTTCAGTGGAAAACTGGTAGTTGTTGTACAAAGTAAGAAACAGAAGGGTGATATCACGCTCAAGGTGAAAGATACCCAGAGAAATATAGAAAAGACGGTGGTCTTGAAGTGTATTTAATTCTTTTTATGCCAATATGTTTGCGAGTATGCTTAATAATGTGTATTTTTGCACTTATGAAGTTGACTCTTAAGCATATTGGCATGTTTTTTATCATGCTTTTTTTGAGTTGTGCTCTTAATGCGCAACGTTTTGTTAATGTGGCTCTGGATGGGGCACAGACGGTTTGTTCTATCCAGCAAGACAGTCAGGGCATGATGTGGCTTGGTACAGAGAATGGACTTTACTGCTATGATGGTTATCATAGTTATAAGCAATATACAGAGCATACTTTTTCTAATACCCGCGTTTATGCAATGGCTGTAGATAGAGAGCAGTTATTTCTCGCTACAGACAAGGGTATGATGTGCTTCAATCTGCAATCTAATTCTTATGTACAGCCGTCTGCTGATGCAACAAAGGATAATGGCAGAAAAAGCACTTTGGAACAGAGAGCGATCCTCCTGAAATACAGACAGATAGTTTTTGGCAGCGAAGTATATGCTTTGCTGGATACACCTAAGGGATTGCTCGTGGGAACTCTATCGGGTTTGTATTCAGTAAAAAAGCAGGCTTTAAACGGAAAAAAATCTTGGGCGAAATTGAACAAGCAACGTATCCTGCTTCCCGACAGTCAGCAACCTCTTGTCAATGCCTTGGCTTACGATGCCAAGCGCCGTTGCTACTGGATAGGTACAGAAGGTGCACTGTATTGTGCAGACTTACAACTGAAGAATTTTACCAGGATTTCTCAGTTGAATGGTAATTCCGTCAAGTGTTTGGCAGAAGAATCCAATGGCAATCTGTATATCGGAACAGATAATGGACTCTATCGCCTGTCTTTGGACAATTCCATTCTGCATTTCGAGCACGACTCCCGTGATGCTTCTTCCATTCCTAATAATATCGTCTGGTCTTGTTTTGTGGATAAGTGGCAGAATGTGTGGATAGGAACGGATAATGGTCTATCCTGTCTTTCCACGCATACTTATTTCCAATATACCTCGCTTGATAAGATAACTCTTTCGGGGGAAGGTAACTGTCTGCATGAAATTTGTCAGACCAGAGATGGAGAATGGTGGTTGGGTGGAACCAATGGCTTGATTCGTTTTGGAATGAATGCCAGTCAAAATGCATCGGATGGCAATGTTGCCTGGTATAAGCAGAACAGTTCGTCTTATCCCCTGAGTCATAATCGTGTTCGCAAAATCTATGAAGATCGCGAGGGGGATGTCTGGGTTTGTACAGATCATGGAGTCAACTTCTACAATCGCCAGACCAAACAGATGCAGAATTTTATCGTCTGCGACAGGACTGGCAAATATTCTACAGCCTGGGCATACGATGTGCTGGAAGATAAACAGGGCAGAATGTGGATGGCTTCCTATATGGGCGGCATCTTTGTCATCAGCAAGCAGAGACTTCTGTCTTTGATGACCCATTCTTCAGGTTCTACTACCATCGTGGCTGATTATCATTTCTCCGACCAAGGTAAGAATGCACTCTCTGGTTTGCACGTGGGACAGATGGTGATGGATGCACAAGGTATGATTTGGGCTTCCAGTTACAGTAGTCTGGACCGTATCAATCCGCAAACCATGAAGGTGGTTCCTGTTGAGCACAAGGATGAAATCAACTATTTGATGGCTGATTCTAAGGGGAATGTCTGGGCAGGTGGAAACACAGAGGTGAAATGCTTTGTGATAAATCCTTCTGCCAACCACTCGCAGCTGGAGACGAAGACATGGAAGATAGGCGGAAAAGTGATTACTATGTGTGATGTGGATGGCAAGACCTGGGTGGTGAGCGGTAAGGAATGTTGTGTCATCGATTTGGGTGGCAAGAGTTCCCGTTTCAAGATTCCTTCTTCTATTGCTCCTTTAGCCATTTTCTATTCTAAGGCTCAGCACATGGTAATGATGGGTGGCAACGATGGCTATATCTGTCTGCGTGCCGATATGCCGATGGAGAAAGGGTTGCAGACCAAACTGATGTTGGCAGGTATTGTGGTCAATGGAAATCAATGGCAAGATGCAGCTCCTCGCAATATGAAGGAGTTGGAACTTGCAAGTGATGAGAATAGCTTTACCCTTCAGCTGACAGATCTTCCGTTCTCCGACCATCCTTCTGCTGTCTATGCTTATCGGTTGGAAGGTAGTGATCACGACTGGCATTATCTGAATAAGAAAAGGTTGGATATCAGCTATAATGGTTTGCCATATGGTAATTATCATCTGAAGGTGCATGTCGTGGATGGTGAGGGTAATATAGGAGCCGAAGTGTATTCTCTTGATATTACGATATTGCCACCATGGTATCTTTCCATTTGGGCAAAGTTAGTTTATCTTTTGTTGGCTATTGTATTGGCTTGGGGAATCATGAAGTTCTATCTGGTGCGTGAGCGCCTGGCGGAGGAACGCAGGCAGAAGGCTGAAATTCTGGAGCAGGTAGAGGCACGTATCAGTTTCTTCAATCGTCTGTCAGAGGATTTGAAGACCGCCGTGACTCATCGCTCATTTGATGAAATTCTGGAACTAACCAATCGTTATTTAGGTGTGAAGATAGAGAAAAAAGAGGCAGAAGAACCTACTTTAAATGCTGCAGACCAACGGCTTCTGAAGGGGATTACCGAGACGATAGAGACCCACATGATAGACTCAGACTTCAATGTGACCACCTTGCAGGAGATATTAGGTATTGGAGGCAAGCAGCTGTACCGTAAGTTGAAGGCGATGACAGGAAAAACTCCTGTAGAGTATATCCGTGAACTCCGAATGAACAAGGCTGCCGTGATGTTGAAAGAAGGTAAGTTCAGCGTTTCTGAAGTGATGTACACGGTGGGCTTCTCCAACAACAGTTATTTCTCTAAGTGCTTCTCCAAGGCTTTTGGTATGACGCCGACAGAGTATATGAAGAGTTAAGTGAAGAATTAAGTGAAGAGTGAAGAACGAAGAGTGAAGAATTCAATAGTAATTAGGGTATGAAGACGATACAACCGATATTGACCATTACGGGTTCTGACAGTACGGGTGGTTCTGGTGTCCAGGCAGACATCAGGACGATCTCTGAGTTGGGAGGCTATGCAGTTTCTGCCATCACCTCCATTACCGTGCAGAATACCTTGGGTATTCAGGCTTTCTTTGATATTCCAGCCGAGATTGTTTCGGGACAGATAGAGGCTATCATGAACGATATTCAACCGAGCATTGTGAAGGTGGGTATGATTCGTCGGGTGGAGACGCTTGAGGTTGTGATCGATGCCCTGACGAAATATCGCCCGGATTATATCATCTATGCCCCTGCCATCTGGTCAAGTAATGGTGATGCGCTGATGACGGAGGATGTGGTAAGTCAGATCAAGTATCGTTTGCTACCGCTCTGTTCCGTGGTGGTTGCCCGAAAGAAAGAAAATGATATTATTCTGCAAGACACCAAGTTGCTGCGCATGGCTGAGGGTCATGGAATGCAGGTGTTCCTGCTCGATAATGCCAATTCTCATGGTCTTACCAACCGTTTCTCTTCTGCCCTTGCCGTGTATCTGAACCAGGGGAACAAGATGGAGGAGGCTTTGGGGATGGCACAGGGTTTTATCAATGTAGAGTTGACACGTGAGAGTAATCTGCAGGGTCGTAGTTCGGAACTCTATAATCAGTTTATCTCTCAGGTCAATAATTTCTGTCGCACTTATAGTGATGTGCATTTCTATGCAGATCAGTTGAATGTGAGCAGCCGTTATTTGGCTCAGGTTACCCGCCGTATCTCTGGTAAAACACCGAAGGCAATCATTGACGAGTATATCGTAAAGGAAATAGAACGTGAACTTTCTACCACAACCCATACTGTACAGGAAATAGCCAATACCTTCGGTTTCTCATCCCAGGCTCATCTCACCAAGTTTTTCAAGAAAATGAAAGGAGTTACTCCTTCTGCTTTCAGACAGAAGGGGTAGAAGAACTGTACTTTATACATTTGAGAATAGTACTTATACATTTAGGAATAGCCCTTTATACAAAATGACGCAAAGTTTGTAGAAATCAGAACTTTTTTCTTGTTTTTCATCGAAAAGTGTTTCCTTTGCAGCCGTAATTAAGAAAATGAATAAAATTATGGCAGAAAATAGACAAGAATTGAACCGCAACTTGGCTCAGATGCTCAAGGGTGGTGTGATCATGGACGTAACAACTCCAGAACAGGCAAGAATCGCAGAGGCAGCAGGTGCATGTGCAGTAATGGCTTTGGAACGTATTCCAGCTGACATCCGTGCAGCAGGTGGTGTTTCTCGTATGAGCGACCCTAAGATGATTAAGGGTATTCAGGAGGCTGTTTCTATCCCTGTAATGGCTAAGTGCCGCATCGGTCACTTCGCTGAGGCTCAGATTCTTCAGGCTATCGAAATCGACTATATCGACGAGAGCGAGGTGCTCTCTCCAGCAGATAATGTTTATCACATCGACAAGACTCAGTTTGATGTACCATTCGTTTGTGGTGCCAAGAACTTGGGCGAGGCACTCCGCCGTATCGCTGAAGGTGCTACTATGATTCGTACTAAGGGTGAGCCTGGAACTGGTGATGTAGTTCAGGCTGTTACCCACATGCGTATGATGC
>ULJR01014659.1_pt1 | contig 17042 bp, 13 predicted proteins | sample 1950951 | NCBI WGS metagenome assembly ULJR01 (sample SAMEA4835480, study PRJEB28245) | human gut metagenome | biome: gut microbiome; material: fecal sample | place: Denmark | collected 2008
GGAAAGCCCGGCAGCCGATGTAAAGACCCGGCGACGGGCCACATAAGAAAGAAACAATAACAAAATAACGATCGATGGAAGAAACAAGAAATTCATTGCCGGAGAACGCTCAAAGGGAGCTGGCGCCGGGTGAGGAGTACAAGCCGCTCCTGGGGGCGGAAAGGAAATGGGCGGAAGTGACGCCATATTCAGTGACGCTCGGTCTGCTGATGGTGGTCATCTTCTCCGCGGCGGCGGCCTATCTGGGTCTTCGCGTGGGGCAGGTGTTCGAGGCCGCGATCCCTATCGCGATCATCGCCGTGGGTCTGACCAGCGCGCTCGGAAAAAAGGAGGGACTGGGGCAGAACGTCATCATCCAGTCCATCGGAGGCTGCTCAGGGGCCGTGGTGGCGGGCGCCATATTCACACTCCCTGCCATCTACATCCTCGGAGTGGATGTCAGCTTCATGCAGATGTTCCTTTCCTCGCTGCTTGGCGGTGTCTTAGGAATATTATTCCTCATTCCTTTCCGGAAATATTTCGTGAAGGAGATGCACGGGAAGTATCCTTTCCCGGAGGCGACGGCCACCACACAGATCCTCGTTAGCGGCGAAGGCGGCGGCAAGGGTGCGGGAACGCTTCTTGTCAGCGGTCTCATCGGTGGTCTTTATGACTTCATCGTCAGCACTTTCGGAGCCTGGGCGGACACCGTGAGCACAACGGTTGCCGGCATCGGACAGACAATCGCCGACAAGGCCAAGGTCGTTCTGAAGCTGAACACCGGGGCGGCTGTGCTGGGTCTTGGCTACATCGTCGGTCTGAAATATGCCTTCATCATCTGCTGCGGCAGTTTCCTGGTGTGGCTGGTGATCATTCCGCTGATGAACCTCATCTGGGGCGGTCAGGTGATCGACCTGATGGGGACCGGTGTGACAATGACAATCGGGGAGATGAGTCCTGACCAGATATTCAAAGATTACGCGCGCCACATCGGCATCGGCGGCATCGCCACCGCCGGCATCATCGGCATCATCAAGTCGTTCGGTGTGATCAAGTCGGCTGTCGGTCTGGCTGTCGGTGAGTTCTCCAAGAAGGGTGGCAATGCCGAGAAGGCCGAGAGGACGCAGGAGGATATTCCTATGAAAACCATCGTGTTCGGCATCGTGCTGACGCTTCTGGCGGTGTTCGCCTTCTTCGCTTTCGGCGGGGTCGTGAACAATGTCTGGCAGGCGGTTGTCGGGCTGCTGATCGTGGCGATCATCTCGTTCCTGTTCACTACCGTGGCGGCCAACGCCATCGCCATCGTCGGCACGAACCCGGTGAGCGGCATGACGTTGATGACGCTGATCATCGCGGCGCTTATCCTTGTTGGTGTGGGTCTTAAGGGCAACGCCGGCATGGCCGCAGCCCTGATCATCGGCGGTGTCGTCTGCACGGCGCTTTCGGTGGCCGGTTCCTTCATCACCGACCTTAAGATCGGCTACTGGATCGGCAGCACTCCGAGAAAGCAGGAAGGCTGGAAGTTCGTGGGCGTGGCTGTGGCCGCGGCGACGGTCTGCGGCGTGATGCTGGTGCTGAACAAGACCTACGGATTCGTCGGTGACCAGGCGCTCGTGGCTCCTCAGGCCAACGCGAGGGCGGCTGTGATCCAGCCTATGATGAACGGCGGCGGCGCTCCGTGGCTGCTCTACGGGATCGGGGCCGTGCTGGCCATAGTGCTGACCTTCCTCAAGGTCCCTGCCCTGGCGTTCGCGCTGGGTATGTTCATTCCGATCGACCTGAACCTGCCTCTTCTGATAGGCGGAGCGATCTCCTGGTTCGTCAGCACCCGCTCGAAGGACAAGGCGCTTAATGAGATACGTCTGAACAAGGGTACGCTGATCGCTTCCGGTTTCATCGCCGGCGGCGCGCTGATGGGAGTCGTGAGCGCTCTGCTCAAGTTCTTCAACGTGGATTGGTTCCTGACCGGCTGGAACGCCCAATACGGCGAGGCCATCGCCATCATCCCGTTCCTCGGAATCATCGCCTACACCATCATCGCCTCTTTGAGGGCTAAGGAATAAACAAACGGCCACCGTGCCCGCCGAAGTGCCATTATGAAAGTGGCCTCAACAGGCTCGGTGACCAGAAAATAACAAGAATAATGGAAAAAGTTTTAGACAGGTTCCTGAGGTACGTCAGCGTTGACACTCAGTCGAACGAGGAATCAGAGAGCCAGCCATCGGCGGAGAAGGAGCTGAATCTGCTGCGGATGCTGCGCGACGAGCTGCAGGCTCTCGGAGTGGAAGCCACTCTTGATGAATATGGTTACGTGATGGGCACGATCCCTTCGAACATCGAGGCGAAAGTGCCGGCGGTCGGATTCATCGCTCACGTGGACACCGCTCCGGACGCTTCGGGAGCGGACATCAAGCCTCAGATCATCAATGAATATGACGGCGGGGACATTCCTTTGAAAGGTGTGCCTGGACTGGCGCTGAAGCCTTCGGAGTTCCCGGAGATGCTTCATTATGTGGGGCAGACGCTCATCACCACCGACGGCACAACCCTTCTGGGTGCGGACGACAAGGCCGGCGTGGCCGAGATCATGGACGCGGTGCAGTACATCGTGGAGCATCCCGAGTTCAGGCACGGTGAGATCAAGATCGGTTTCACGCCTGACGAGGAGATCGGGCGCGGCGTGGTTAAATTCGATGTCAAGAGGTTCGGGGCTGAATATGCCTACACGATGGACGGCGGGGAGATCGGTGAGCTGGAGTTCGAGAATTTCAACGCGGCCTCGGCGAAGATCCACATTCAGGGGAGGAACGTGCATCCGGGCTACGCGAAGGGCAAGATGAAGAACGCGATCCTGATCGCCACTGAGTTGAACGCATTGCTGCCTGTTCAGCAGAGGCCTGAATATACCGAAGGCTACGAGGGCTTCTTCCACATTGTCGGTTTCAGCGGTTCGGTCGAGGAGGCGGATGTCACCTACATAATCCGTGACCATGACCGCAAGGAGTTCGAGAGCAAGAAGGAGATCATGCGTAAGTGCGTGGATTTCATCAATGTGAAGTACGGCGAGGGCACGGCGACGGCTGTGATCAAGGATCAGTACTACAACATGCGCGAGCAGGTGGAACCACATTATCACGTGGTGGAGAAAGCCGTGAAGGCGATGGAGATGGCCGGCATCAAGCCGAAGATCCAGCCTATCCGTGGCGGCACCGACGGTGCTAACCTGAGTTTCAAGGGGCTGCCTTGCCCGAACATCTTCGCCGGTGGCCTGAACTTCCACGGCAAGATGGAGTTCGTTCCTCTCCAGAGTATCGAGAAAGCCTCCCAGGTCATCCTCAACATCATCTCGCTCTACGCGGAATAGATTGCTTGTGCTCCACAAGCCATTGTTTGCTGAATCTCAACCAGTTGCTTGTTGTACCATGACAAATAATTTATTGTGCCTCAACTAATTTTTTTGTTGCACCATACCCCCAAGGCAGTTGCCTTAAGGTGATCCTCCCCACTCCGTGCTGCTCGCTATGATGGTCCACTGGACCATCATTAATCACTCATGACCTCCCTCTTCGGGAGCCAAAGTCACCTTAAGGCAACTGCCTTGGGGGTACCCGCCGCTGCGATAAAGCGCGGGATAGAGGCTCAGCGACTCCGGCAGGAACTTCTGGGCGACGGTTTGGGGCTGTTCTGTCGCCCGAGGGTACGGCGCGGCACTCTTGGGCGACGTTTCGGAGTTGTTCTGTTGCCCAAGCGCGCGGTGCGGCACTCTTGGGCAACGGTTTGGGGCTATACTGTTGCCCGAGGGTACGGTGCGGCACTCTTGGGCAACGTTTCGGGGCTGTTCTGTTGCCCAAGCGCGCGGTGCGGCACTCTTGGGCGACGGTTTGGGGCTATACTGTCGCCCGAAGGTACGGCACGGCACTCTTGGGCGACGTTTCGGAGCTGTTCTGTCGCCCGAGGTGGCAGAGTTAGGGGGTGGAGGGTGCTATGAGCGGAGGGAATTCCTCTTGGCAGGGCTACATTCTTAGCTTGAAGCCGGCAAGGAGGGTGTCGGGGCAGAAGTGGAAGACGGAGGACATCTCGCCTGCCATGCAGAAACCGCAGTCGCGGCACTGAGAGGTTCCGTAGCCGGTGCAGAGGCCTTCGGAGCCGTCGGGGTAGATGAAGTTCGAGACGAAGCATTCTTTTCCTAACCTCAGTTGGCCAAGGGTGTTGCGCTTCATCTTCCTTAGGCCGGAGGCGGAATTCATTATCGGATAGCCTTTCTTCTTGTAGGACAGTACCTTGTCGATCAGTTCGGCTTTCTTTGCCGGAGGGAGCATCAGGTACTCGGTGCCGGGGAAGGGGGTGTGGAAGTTGATGGAGACCTGCTCGATCGCGTCGTTGGCACGGACATATTCCATTACCTCATCCAGGGACTCCCAGTTCAGGGAGTTCACTACCATATTCACACTCAAGTGCTTGTGGCCGCACTTCCGGATGTTTTCCTCCAGCCTCGGGAAGGTGCCCTCGCCTCGGATCGCCTCGTGGTACCTGCCGATGCCGTCAAGGGAGACCCAGATCGAGTGGGGGTGGATCCAGGAGAAGTCCTGCTGGGCGTTCGTGGTGACTGTCACGGAGAAGAAACCGATCCGGACAGCCGCGTCTATGATGTCGTTGATGGTCTTGCCGTCCTCCTTCCAGAGGGTTGGCTCGCCGCCTTCCAGATCGACGAAACGGGAACCGGCTGCGTAGGAGCGTCTCAGAGACTCCACGATGTCATCGAACTTCCTCTGACGGTTGCCGGCGCTGCCATAGACGGAGCAGTGCTTGCAGCGGAGGTTGCATTTGTCGGTTATGAACAGGACGGTCTGCAGCGGGGCGCGGCGTCCGAAGAAGCGGGCGCGGACGAACCACCAGGCGAGGTAGGCGTATTGCTTGATCATATTAGAAGATAGTTGCCGCGAGGAAGGCGGGTTGTTATTTTACAATAGAATTGATTATGAACACTATGATGACCACCAGACAGAAGAATGTGTTGATGTTGCGGGCCATCAGCCAACGGAAGAGGAACCAGTCAACGCCTGCCTTGACATATTCATTCCAATTTCCCATCGGCCCCATCCACCAGCGGGGAGTGTCGTCGCAGGGCATGTTGTTGATGAAGCGCCAGGTGGAGCTGAGGAAACAGACGGACAGCGGCAGGGAGACGAGGGTCAGCAGGTACCAGTGGCTCCAGCCGTAGAGGAAGACGTTGCAAATCAGGCAGATGAACGGCACCAGCGTGAACACGGCCAGGGCGGTGATCTGCGAGGTCTTGCCTCCGAGAAGGTGGGCGAAAGTGCGCTTCCCGAGCCGCTTGTCGGCAGCAGCCTCCATCACAGAATGGACAAAGACGATGTTCGTCACAAGGCAACCGATGCCGATGCTCAGGATGAACATGTCCGGGCGGAAGGCCGCTCCTGTCACCGCAGCAGCCGTCCCCATCATGTTCAGAGGCCCGAAAACCACGCCTATGACCAGCTCGCCAAGGCCGTGATAGCCAAGGCGCATGGGCGCTCCGGAATACTGGAGGCCGATGAACAGTCCGGCGAAAGCGTAGGCGGCGACAGCAAGCGCGGAGGCCGGGCCGTTAGTGAGCATCTGGAATATGACAACGGCCAGACCCATCAGGGCCGCGAAGCCAAGGAATAGGATCATGGCCTTGCGGAGATCCTTTTCGGTGGCCGCGCCGGAGAGGATGTACTGGCATTTGTCCATCCGGGCGCGGACCGAGCCTTCGGCCACAAGGGACGAGCGGATCTCTCCCGAAGGGAGTCCTTTGAGGTAGTCGAAATAGTCATCGGCGAGGTTCATCCCCAGGTGCGCGGCGCAGACTCCGAGGAAAACCGGTATCGCGAGAGGCCAGAAGAATCCGTCCTGGCCGATCGAGAGGATTATCGCTGTAAGGCATGGGATGGCGCTCTGGGGAAGGGCTATCTTCCGGGCGTTGTCCATCCAGAATCTCAGATTTAGCATATTCCTATTCATCAAAAGTTCCGGACGCTTCGACAGGCTTGGCGACCGGAACTCATGAATGTTCAAAAAAGTCTATTTGATGACTCCCAGCTCCTTGCCGACCTTGATGAAGGCGGCGATGGCCTTGTCGAGGTGCTCGCGCTTGTGGGCGGCTGAGAGCTGGACGCGGATGCGGGCCTGGCCCTTAGGGACAACCGGATAGTAGAAGCCGGTCACGAATATTCCTTCCTCCGCCATCTTGGCGGCGAATTTCTGGGAAAGCGGCGCGTCGTAGAGCATCACCGCGCAGATCGCGCTCTGCGTAGGCTTGATGTCGAAGCCGGCGGCCAGCATCTTCTCGCGGAAGTAGGTCACATTCTCCTGCTGGCGGTCGTGAAGCTCGTTGCTTTCTCCCAGCATCCTGAACATCTCAATGCCGGCGGCGACGATCATCGGCGGCAGTGAGTTGGAGAAGAGGTAAGGGCGGGAGCGCTGGCGGAGCATGTCGATGATCTCCTTGCGGCCGGTGGTGAATCCGCCGACGGTGCCTCCGAATGCCTTTCCGAGAGTGCCTGTGAATATGTCGATGCGGCCATAGCAGTCATACTGCTCGGCGACTCCGTGGCCGGTCTTGCCGACAACTCCGGCGGAGTGGCTTTCGTCAACCATCACGAGCGCGTCATATTTCTCGGCCAGCTCGCAGATCCTGTCCATCGGAGCCACGTTGCCGTCCATCGAGAAGACTCCGTCCGTGCAGATGATGCGGAACCTCTGGGCCTGGGCCTCCTGGAGGCAGCGCTCAAGGTCGGCCATGTCCGCGTTGGCGTAGCGGTAGCGGACAGCCTTGCACAGACGCACGCCGTCGATGATCGAAGCGTGGTTCAGAGAGTCGGAGATGATAGCGTCCTCTGCCGTGAGAAGAGGCTCGAACACACCGCCGTTGGCATCGAAGCACGAGGCGTAGAGGATGGTGTCCTCGGTGTGGAAGAAATGGGAAATCGCCGCCTCCAGCTCCTTGTGGAGATCCTGGGTTCCGCAGATGAAACGTACTGAGGACATTCCGAAGCCTCTTTCGTCCATTGCCTTCTTGGCGGCCTCGATGAGCCTTGGAGAATCAGCCAGTCCCAGATAGTTGTTGGCACAGAAGTTAAGGGCTTTGCTGCCGTCCTGGAGAGTGATCTCCGCAGACTGGGCAGAAGCGATGTTCCTCTCGTTCTTGTAGAGCCCGGCTTCCTTGATGGAGGCGAGTTCCGCTGTCAGATGATCCTTGAATTTTCCGTACATATCTTATGATTTTTTAAAACGTTTCGTTTTCGCCATGACAAATATATCAATTTTCGTGAAATTAGTTTATATTTTCGCATTAATAAGAACACTTATTGGAAAATAATGTAAATTTGCAAAAGCTAAGTAAGCATAAAACAAGCCATCTGCAATGAAAAACGTACTTGTGATAGGCTCGACCGGCCAGATAGGCTCCGAGCTGACAATGAAAATCAGGAAGATGTGTCCTGAGGGCAACGTTGTTGCCGGTTACATTAAAGGCGCTGAGCCTAAGGGTATACTGCTCGAAAGCGGCCCTGCCGCCGAGGCGGATGTATGCAACGGCGAGCAACTTCTCGGAATCGTGAAGAAGTACAACATCGACACGATCTACAATCTGGCAGCCCTGCTCTCCGCCGTGGCGGAGAAGAAGCCGCAACTGGCATGGCACATCCAGATTGACGGTCTCATGAATATTCTTGAGATCGCCCGCGAGAACAATGTCGCCGTGTTCACTCCATCGTCCATCGGCTCGTTCGGTCCGGAGACCCCGCACCAGGACACGCCTCAGGACACGATCCAGAGGCCGCGCTCAATGTACGGCGTGACCAAGGTGGCCACCGAGCTGCTCAGCGACTACTACCACACGAAGTATGGTGTGGACACCCGTTCGGTGAGGTTCCCGGGATTGATCTCCAATGTCACTCTGCCTGGGGGAGGTACGACCGACTACGCCGTGGAGATCTACTACGCCGCCGTGAAGGGTGAGGAGTTTGTCTGCCCTATCGCCGCCGGGACATTCATGGACATGATGTACATGCCTGACGCCCTGAAGGCCGCCGTGGACATCATGAACGCCGACCCGTCCAAGCTGAAACACCGCAACTCATTCAACATAGCGTCAATGAGCTTCGATCCTGAGATCCTGCGCAAGAAGATCGAGGAACACATCCCTGGATTCAGGATGCGCTATGAGGTCGATCCTGTCCGTCAGGCGATCGCCGACTCATGGCCGGACAAGATGGATGACTCCTGCGCCCGCGAGGAGTGGGGATGGACACCGTCCTATGATCTGGAGACCATGACCGTGGACATGATCGACGCGCTCCGCAAGAAGCTGCTCTAGAAATTATACATCAAAAAGATAAAGAAGAGGGTGACGTTGTCATCCTCTTTTTTATCCCCAGCCGATACGCTCGCGCCTTGGATTTATCACAACCAATACCCGGCCTGCACACAACCTCGGGTGCAGAGCCTGAGCGGAACATCAGCGGGCGGAGCGTTTGGCGGCGTTGGCTTCTTTTCTGGCTTTCTGCTTCTCGAAGCGGAGACGATAGCGTTCCAGCATCCGATCTTCCTTGGCACGCCGCTTCTCCATTGCTTTCAGCGTCTTGAGGGTCTTCTTACGTTTCCTTTTCAAGGCTTTCTCTTCCTTGACTTTGGCCTTGGCCTCATCACGGGCGTCAAGCTCGGCCCATCTTGCCTCACGCGCCTCCGCACGCTTCCTGCGGCTTTCCTCTTTCGCAGCCTTCCTCGCCGCTGCCGGATCCAACGGATTCTTTACAGACGCACTGTCCGCGGAAACCGCAAGGGTATCTTTCAACGCTATGCTGTCCTTACGCGCGGCCAAGGAATCCCTCAACGCAAGGCTGTCCTTCAAAGCCAGACTGTCCTTTCTGGCAAGGCTGTCCCGGAGCGCAAGACTGTCGGCTGCCACCCGCAGACTATCCGCCACACGAGCCTCCTCGGCCTTACGCAACTCCTCCAGCCGCTTCCTCTCCGCCTTACGGACGCGCTTCAGAGAATCCTGGGTCGCAAGCATCTTATAGACGCTGCTCATATAGCCAGGGAAATAAATGTCGGTCTCGGCGAATTTCGCACGTGGAATCTGCTCGTAGACAGACCTTTGAGACTCTCGCGGCTTGTACTCGGTGATGTCCTCCGGACCTTTGGGACGCTTTTCAGGCTGCCAGTCGAAACCCTTAAGAATCCTCTCGTCCTTCTTTAGCTGGACGACAGGATAGGCATCGCTCTTGACAGCGTCGAAATAGTTGAGATCCTGAATGTTCCCTTCCTTCAAAATGGCCGTCATCATCTTCGACTCGAACTTGTTGACCGTCGCAAGCGAATTGTTCTCCTCTATGAAGAAGACACCGGACGCCCCGCCCATCGCGTCGAAACGCCGGAGTGTTCCAGTGCTGTCGAAATAGGCCATCATTTCCGTCGCCCTGATCTGATCGAACGAGAGGGAGTCCTCCTGGACGATGATGAAGGCGTTTGACATCAGGCTCGCGCGCTCGATGGACTGGTTCTTGACAATCACTGTTATGCTGTCCGCCGTGTACTGCCTCTTGGTTTCATTCCAGACATACGGTTTCCTGTAGAGACGTATCAACGAGTCAAGGTCGGTGTAGGCCAGAGAGTCACACGCTACCTGCATGTCGGTTCTGAAGACCTTGACGTTATTGATTCCGTAGATGAAATTGATCTTTGTGGAGTCTTTCGGAGTCAGGTCAAGCGAGTCTTTCGCGGCAATGGAAAGGGAGTCCGCCATGGCCAGCGAATCTTTTGCGAAGCCAAGACTGTCAGCTTGGAACGCCGTTGTGTCCAACTGAGATCTCAGGGTGTCGGCAGAGGCGCGAAGGGTGTCTGCCGGGGTGCGAAGGGTATTGGACCGGGCGCGAAGGGTGTCGGCCTGAGGCTTGAGACTTGCCGACTTCAAAGTGTCGGGGTTCTGAGCGAGCGGGTGGGCGGGAGTTTTGACAAGCCCGGCGACCGGCAAAGAATATGACTCCGTGGCCGGCGGTGTCCAGCACCAGCGAGGCGGTTCATATTCAATGACATCATCATCCCACGGGGCGGGAAGGATCGGTTTTCTGCTTTCGGTCAGCGCGGCGGCTCCCTTGTCAAAGGATCCCCTCGCGTTCGGGTCTTCCTCCTCCATCTTCTTCCGGGCCTCCTCGGCAGCGGCTTTGGCAGCCTCGGCAGCCTTGCGACGGTACTCCGTGATAGGATCAACACTCAACTCCTTCAATCGGGCCTCTGACCTGACAAACTCGACAGAATCCACATCGCATTTCGGTATCGAACGAAGGATCAATGTGTCAGCTCCGACATAGACGGTGTCCTTCTTTCCGTCCTGCTCGCTGATCATGATGACGGCCGGATCCCTGGTCATCTTGACATAGGACAAGGAATCGATGTACTGCATGTAGCCTGCGACAGCGGCCACATTGCGGCTCGTGTCCAACAACTCGGCATGACCGAACATCTCCACTTCATTACGGGCGCGGTAGTAGACCAGCGTGTCGGCCCAGGCCTCCTGACCCACGGTCAAAAGATGGACGTCGGTGGTGAAGGTGAATTTCTCTAAGTCCCTCTCATAGAGACCGGCCTTTGAGGAAAGCATGTTGTCGTCCTTCCAGGCATTGGTGCCGGTGCCGAACGTGGCACGGTTGGCTTCGGTGTCGTAGCTGAGAAAATCCGTCTTCACGAACATCGAGTCCGTGTACATGTTGACATTGTTCGTGAACGTGAACGTGCTGAGCTTGGAGAAATAAGACCCTTCGACACTCTCGATGACCTGGCCGTCCTTGTCACGCAAGGCTCCTCCGCCACGGAAAACCGCGACACTGTCCTTCGTGTTATAGTCCAGATCCCTTGTCCTGAGCGTGTTGCCGTCCTTGTCCCGAAGCTGCACCAAAGAGCCTCGGAACTGCGCGAGGTTCTGGTCGATCAGGTAATCCAGACTCTCGCTGCTGAGCACCGTGCTGTTCTGGATGATCCGGACATTGCCGAAGGCGTTGATCACATTCGTGTTGACGTTCCACAAGGCGGTGTCACAGACCAGCAGGGTCGAGTTGTGCTCAAAACGCGCGTGCCCCAAGGCCTTGCGGTACTGGACACCATATTCATCAACCTGCTGCAACTCATCACAGCCGAGCAGCCTCACAAGACTGTCCTTCCGCTCCGTGGTCTGGGCGGAAAGGCTGAACGTGAGCAGCAAAAGGAGTAATGAATATGCCAGGCGTCTCGGGAGCATCAGTCTTCCGCGAACTTTGATGCCCAGCCGGAGCGGCGGAACTCACAGTCCCTGAACATCGGATCGATGATGATGTGAGTCTCCTTGATCTTTCCGGCGAGGAAGTCGTCGATCGCCCTCATCTGCTTGTCAAGGCGCACCTGTTCCTGGATCTGGCTGAAATCCTCGTCGAAGGACGCTGTGTGGGCAGGGATGATACGGTCAACCTTGATAATCTTGTAGATGGTCTTGCCGACCACATAGTCCTTGACCTGATCCTGGCGACCGTCATTGTCCGTAGACTCAACAGGTTCCGAGATCTCGCCCTCCTTCAGATCCTTGATGGCCATGTAGTCCTCAGGCTTAAGCTGGTCAATCTCGAAATAGGCCGAGCCGGTGTTCGGATCCGACATCTGTCCGCCGTTAGTCTTGGTGGCCGGATCCTGTGAGTAGAAGTTGGCCGCCATCTGGAATGTGACAGCGTTGTTGTTGATCTCGGTACGAAGGCTGTCCAGCGTCTTGAACGCCTTTTCCCTGTCCTCGTCGGTGTACTTAGGCTTCATCAGGATGTGGCGGGCATTGAACATGTCCCCCTTCTTCTCGATGACCTCTATGATGTGGAAGCCGTCCGGCGTCTCGACAATCTGCGAGATGACACCCGGCTTGAGAGCCATCGCCGCATCAGAGAACACTGGCCAGAAGATTGACTTTGAGGCCATTCCAAGCTCACCTCCCTTACGGGCGCTGCCAGGGTCCTCCGAATATATTCGTGCCAAAGTGGAGAATTTCTCTCCGTTGATGATCCTCTCGCGCAGATCCAGAAGCTTCTCGCGCACAGCCATGTTGGCCGCCTCACGGTCAGGATAGATGCAGATCTGGCTGAGCTGGTACTTGATCGGGACAATCGGAAGATTCTTCGCGTCGACCGTGTCAAGATATTCCTTGACATCGTAAGGGGTCATCTCCGGAATCTTCCTCATGATTTCCTGCTGCGCCTGCTGGGTGAGGCTCATGTCCTCGTACTGCTTGCGCCATTCCTGGCGGAGGCGGTAGAGAGGCTTCCCGAAATATTCCTCAACCTTATCTTCCCCTCCAAGGTAGGTCAGCATCCTGTCCGCCTGCTGGGAAAGGCTTCCCTCAACCATGTCCTGATTGACCGTGAGAGAGTCGATCCTTGCCTGCATCAGGAATATCTTGGATTCAAGGATGGACTCCAGCACCTCGCAGCGGACATTCCTGTCGGAGGACAGTCCCTGGGCGCTTCTGTCCTTGACGGCACCCTCGATGTCCGAGATCAAGACAGCCTCGTTGCCGACAACCGCGATCGTCTTGTCAACGTACTTGTATTTCTGAGCCGAAGCCATCGCGCAAACTGACGCGAGGGCGAAGATGGTGATTGCTACTTTCTTTATCATCTCTAATATATTACAAAATTCTCCCTAAGCTTGGCATCTTCTATCAAGTCCCGTTCCAAACCGGTAAGGAGCTCGTGCTTTCTTCCACTTATGATGATGTCCCTGATCCTGTCCTCGCAGTACTCGACCGGAGCGATCTCGCCGGCCTTGACATAGTCAACTATAAAAGCCACAGAGACTTTGTCCTCCCCGTCCGGGATCTGGATGAACTGTCCGGAACGCTGGGAAAGCATCTGTACATAGTCCACTCCGAATTCCGCCGCCAGCTTGATCGCATCGATCCATTCCCCGGAATAGTCGTGGTAGCGGCGGGCGGAGTTGAACGCCACGCTGTCCGCCGCGACCACGTCCTCGACCTTGTCCGAAGACATCAACTTCTTGATCTTGGCCAGATTAGGAGAATCCTTGTCAATGTTCAGGAAACGGGCCTTGAGAATCGGACGCTCAAGTTTGAAGGTTTCCTTATGAGAGTCGTAATAGTCCGTTATCTGCTTCTCGGAGACGGTCGTGTCAAGCCTCTCATTGACGTAGCGCTGCTCGTAACGATAGCGGAGAAGCGACTGGCGGTAGGCCTCAAGCTCTTTCGAGACATCCTTCTCCTCCTTGGACAGACGTTGCTGCGCGATGTCCATGAAGGCCTTGTCCCTGACCCATGAATTGATGTAGAGGTTGGCCAGATTGACACTGTCCTCCGGCGACGTGCCCTTTGGTATCACATCATCAAGTTCCGAGCGGTACAGCTTGTGATCCCCAAGCTTCGCGACCACCTCCCCGTCGTGAATAAGCGAGGAGATGGCCTTGCATGAAGGCAGGAGAGCCAGCAGCACACCCAGCAGGACTATTTGCAACCTTTTTGGAAACATCTGGCTATCTGACGATTATCTTGAATAATTAGGGGCTTCCTTCGTGATGGTCACATCGTGCGGATGGCTCTCAAGGAATCCCGCGTTGGTGATGCGCACAAACTGGGCGTCACGCAGATCGGCGATCGTGTGGGCGCCGCAGTACCCCATACCGGCGCGGAGTCCGCCGACAAGTTGGTACACGACCTCGGAGACGGTTCCCTTGTAAGGCACCTGAGCCACGATTCCTTCCGGAACGAGCTTCTTGATGTCTGCCTCCATGTCCTGGAAATACCTGTCCTTGGAACCCTGCTCCATAGCCTCAAGCGATCCCATGCCGCGATAGGACTTGAAGCGCCTTCCGTTCATGATGATGGTCTCTCCCGGAGACTCCTCCGTTCCGGCAAGCAGGGAGCCTGCCATGATGGTGCCGGCGCCTGCGGCAAGGGCCTTCACGATGTCTCCCGAATATCTTATGCCGCCGTCGGCTATGACAGGAACTCCCGTACCCTTAAGGGCATAGGAGGCCTCCATGACAGCCGTCAGCTGAGGAACACCGATGCCGGCGATGATTCTGGTCGTGCAGATCGAGCCGGGGCCGATACCGACTTTGACAGCCTTGACTCCGGCTTCGGCAAGAGCCTTGGCGCCGGCTCCTGTGGCGACATTGCCGGCGATGATCTGGAAATCCTTGTAGGCGTCGCAGGCCTTGCGGATCATCTGCAGAACGCCCTCGGAATGGCCGTGAGCGGTGTCCAGGACAACAGCGTCCGCGCCCGCGTCAATGAGCATGCCGATTCTCTCGATCGTATCTGACTTGATGCCGGCGGCAGCTGCCACCAGGAGACGGCCCTTGCTGTCCTTTGACGCGATAGGGTTGTCCTTGATCTTCATCAGATCCTTGTAGGTGATCAGCCCGACAAGCTTGCCGTCGCCGTCCACAACAGGAAGTTTCTCGACCTTGCTGTGCTGAAGGATCCTCGTGGCCTCCGCCAAGGTTATGCCCTTAGGCGCGGTCACGAGATTCTCCCGTGTCATCACCTGGGAGATAGGCAGCTGCATGTCCTCCTGGAATCTGAGGTCACGGTTCGTGACGATGCCGATAAGGAAGCCGTTGCCGTCAACAACCGGAATGCCACCGATGTGATGCTTCTTCATCATGGCCAGCGCATTGCCGACAGTCGCGTCCGGGCTGATGGTGACAGGGTCATAGATCATGCCGTTCTCCGCCCTTTTCACATGCCTGACCTGCTCGCACTGCTTCTCGATCGGCATGTTCTTGTGGATCACGCCGATACCGCCAGCCCTTGCCATAGCGATGGCAAGATCGGCCTCCGTGACGGTGTCCATCGCCGCGGACACGATCGGAGTGTGGAGCCTAATGTCTGTCGTGAAATTTGTTGTGACATCAACGTCACGTGGAAGTACATCGGAATGTGCCGGAACCAGTAAAACATCATCGAAGGTGAGGCCTTCAGGAATCTCTCGGTTTACAAACTTCGCCATTGTAATCAAATAAATTTGACAAATATAAGAATTTTCACGCAATAGTTGCTGTTAGTAAGCGTTAAAAAATAAGTAGCCCGTAAGTAGCCCCGCTTCCCTTCGCCCGCCGAAGGAATCTCTCTCATCGTCATAAGGGGAAATATTCTTTCATCCCAATGAATATCTTTCACCGTCCCAGGGGGCATATTCCTTCATCATCCATGAATATCTTTCATCGCCGCAAGGGGACATATTCCTTCATCGACAATGAATATTCCTCCGTCGCCGGCGGGCCTTAGTGATCATTTTTTCAATGTCTACTTATTTCGAAAACAGCCGGCCCTGCCGCGCGCCGCGCTCCTCCATGCGCCTGTCCAGCATGCGGAGGATCTCAAAGTTGCGGACAAGCCCCCAAGGAGTGTCGTTCACGAACCTTGGCGGCACTTCTCCGGCCACCCGCTCGATGTAGAGGTCGGGTCTCAAACGTTCGAGGATGTCGATCACGAAGTCGAGATATTCATCAAGCCCAGGCCGGTAGAACGCCGACGGATCGGCGGCATATTCCTTTTCCATCGCCGTGCCTTTGACGATCTGAAGTTGGTGGAACTTGACGGAACGGAGCGGCAGCGATGAGATGGCATCGCACTGGTCCAGAAGCATTTCCCTGGTCTCGCCCGGGAGCCCGAGGATGAAGTGCGCCCCCGTGTCGAGTCCCCTTTCCGCAGTCATTTCCACCGCCCTTCGCGCGCACTCGAAGTCGTGGCCGCGGTTGATCCTCCGAAGCGTGGCGTCGTAGCAGGACTCGATGCCATATTCCACGACAACGATCGGCGCGTCGATGGTCTTCCCCTCCGGCAGCCCGCCGTTGGCGCTTCCGTTGTTGGTACTTCTGTCATCGATGCTTCCGCCGTTGGTACTTCTGCTGTTTGCACTTATGCTGTTGGTACTTATGCTGTTGGTACTTCTGTCATTGGTACTTCTGTCATCGGTACTTCTGTCATTGGTACTTCTGTCATCGGCCCGCCAGCCATTGGCACCACTTCCGCTATCAGCGCTTCTTTCATTGGCCCACCCGCCATCTATGCCACTTCCGCCAAAAGTCCTGCGCCACCCCTTAAGCACGCGTCCGCCCGCAAGTCCGCTAAGGTAGTCCAGCTTCTCCTCATCCACACAATCCGGCCGCGTCCCAATCACGATCCCCACCACCTCCGGATGGCTAAGCACCTCCTCATAAGCCCTCCGAAGCCGCTCCAGAGTCCCATAGGTGTTTGAATATGCCTGAAAATATCCCAAATAATGCCTGACCCGTGGATACCGGACTCTCTGGAACTCTATCCCCTCTTCGATCTGAGCCAGCAGCGCCTTCCCCGGAGTGCTATACCCCGGATGAAAAGCCGCATTGTCACAGTAGGAGCACCCTCCCCAACCGACCGTTCCGTCCCTGTTAGGGCAAGAGAACCCCGCGTCAAGCACCAGCTTCTGCACCCTCTCGCCATACCTCCGACGATAGTACCCCACAAACGAGTTATAACGCTTACCCTCTGGGTAATAATCTGTTGCCGCTGCCGTTGCTAATGTTGCCGCTGCTGATGTTGCTGATGTTGCGGTTGCGGTTGCGGTTGCAGTTGCTGCCGTCGCTGCTGCTGTTGCCGTTGTCGCTGTTGCTGCTGTTTCTGCTGTTGTTGTCGCTGCTGCGGTTGTCGCTGCTGCGGTTGCAGTTGCTGCCGCTGAAGCTGTTGTTGTTGCTGCAGTTGTTGCTGTTGTATCTACTGCTGGCTCTGATGATTCTGATGTTTCTACAGCCGCTGTTGCTTCCATTTCCCCAGCAGCTTTATTTACCACCGTTCCCGCTAATTCCTCTATATTACTTTTCATTATTCCTATGTTATCACCATTAAGTTATTATCTTCCAAAAAGTTTACTATCTTCCGACAAGTCAATCATTGACATTATCCCCACTTTAGTTCCTAAAGCCGCACTCTCCGGCAACATTTAAGCCTATTATCGTCGCCCAACGATGTTCATCGGCACTCCCGGGCGACACTTAAGCCCATTATCGTTGCC
>ULJR01004766.1_pt1 | contig 16202 bp, 17 predicted proteins | sample 1950951 | NCBI WGS metagenome assembly ULJR01 (sample SAMEA4835480, study PRJEB28245) | human gut metagenome | biome: gut microbiome; material: fecal sample | place: Denmark | collected 2008
CCCGTATCCCGCTCAAAAGATAAGGTGTTGAAAATCAGATAGTTGTGGTTTTTAATACCTTATTTTTTTTCTTCTCCCCTATCCGTCAGTTCTTATTATATATAAGGTATAAATAGCCTTTTTGTGAGTAATATGTGAGTAACGCATGAAAAGTGTAGATTCCTTGTGAGTGAATATCTCCTCTAATTACGCAAACCTTTACGGACGATTTTGGTGCATTTATGATATAAGGTAAGGGAATATTTTATACCTTTGCATCGGAAATTTAAAACAAAATAATAACATAAACAAATCATGAAAGAACTTAAAGCATTAAACAAGCGTACCGCTCCAAAGAGTGTCGCTCCTGAGAGAATCATTCAGTTTGGTGAAGGAAACTTCCTCCGTGCATTCGTAGATTGGATTGTATGGAACATGAATAAAAAGACCGATTTCAATGGTTCTGTCGTTGTAGTACAGCCTTTGGCTGGTGGTATGGTAGATTGGCTGAATGGTCAGGACTGCCTCTATCACGTAAATCTTCAGGGTAAGGAGAATGGTCAGGCTGTCAATACATTGGAGCGTATCGATGTTATCAGCCGTGCACTGAATCCATATTCTCAGAACCAGGCATTCATGGCTTTGGCTGAGCAGCCTGAGATGCGTTTCATCATCTCTAATACAACTGAGGCTGGTATTGCATTCGATGACGCTTGCAAGTTTACAGATGCTCCTGCTGCATCTTATCCAGGTAAGTTGGTTCAGTTGCTGTTCCATCGCTATAAGTTCTTCGAGGGTGATCCAACTAAGGGTATGATCTTGATGCCTTGTGAGTTGATTTTCTTGAACGGTCACCACTTGAAGGAGTGTATTTACCAGTATATCGAGCTTTGGAAGGAAGACATGGGGGCTGACTATGAGGGCTTCAAGGAGTGGTTTACTAACCATTGTTATGTTTGCGCTACACTCGTTGACCGTATCGTTCCTGGTTTCCCACGCGATACCATCAAGGAAATTCAGCAGAAGGTTTGCTACAAGGATAACCTCGTAGTAAAGGCTGAAAGCTTCCACCTCTGGGTAATCGAGAAGGCTGAGAATATGACAGTTGAGCAGATGCAGGAAGAGTTCCCTGCTCACAAGGCTGGTCTCCATGTTCTTATTACAGACAACGAGAAACCATACCACGAGCGTAAGGTTACTTTGTTGAATGGTCCTCACACAGTATTGAGCCCTGTAACATACCTCAGCGGTGTCAATATCGTACGCGATGCTTGCGAGCACCCAGTATTGGGCAAGTATATCCACAAGGTACAGTTTGACGAGTTGATGCAGACATTGAATCTTCCTATGGATGAGTTGCAGAAGTTTGCTTCTGACGTATTGGAGCGTTTCGAGAACCCATTCGTTGATCATCAGGTAACCAGCATCATGCTGAACTCATTCCCTAAGTATGAGACTCGTGATCTCCCTGGTGTAAAGGTTTACTTGGAGCGTAAGGGTGAGTTGCCACAGGGCTTGGTATTCGGTCTTGCAGCTATCATTACTTACTATAAGGGTGGTACTCGTGCTGATGGTGCTCCTATCCAGCCACAGGACGATCAGAAGATTATCGACAAGTTGAAAGAGCTTTGGGCAACAGGTGATACTCAGAAGGTGGCTGAGGGTGTACTTGCTTTCGACTATATCTGGAAGGAAGACCTGAACAAGACTGTACCTGGTTTGACAGAGTTGGTTAAGAAAGATCTTGATCTTATCCAGGAGAAGGGTATGCTTGAGGCAGTAAAGACTATTTTGTAAGAAAATAGAGTGTGAAACTTAGATAAAGCATTTTCATGCGTAAAAAAGGGAAGTTCCGAAAGGAACTTCCCTTTTGTCGTATTTATGTCTATCTGTTTCTGTGTTTCATATACCATGGATGAACACAATAATTATAGAAAACTAAAGTCAGTACCAGCAAAACTATACAGATGGACAGGATGTACTCATGGTCTGTCTGTATCTTGGGCAAGAACTTTTGCAGTTCTACAATTCTGTGATTTCCCCAGAAGCCATATCCTAAAAACAGTCCGAGACTGATTCCGAATTCCCAAGACAGGAAAAATGAACTCTGACTGGTTCCTCTCTGACAGTGTTTGGCCAGTTTGATATAAAACAGCAGGAACCTGCTTCCTATGACACCAATGCCAAATCCGATCAGGGATGGAGAGATAAACTGGATGGCCGACTGATGGTTTGTGAAGAATATCAAAACTGCAGCCAGCATGAAGATGACTCCAGAAAAGACTTCACTCTTCAGCTCTGCATTCGGAAATGCGAATTTCTCAGCCAGTAGGGCTATGATGAAACCTCCCATCAACATGGTGTAAAATACTACGGAATGCTGTATGGAAAACAATAATCCCACAACAGTTGTTATTGCAGCCGTGTTGAGGAATAAGAGAAAACCCTGAGGAAGGAAAAATCTATCCAGGCTAAGGATTTTCATATTGTCTGACGGAGCCTTGAAAGGAAATTTTACCCATGAGATGAGCAAGACAGGAATTAATGCGAAGCATCCTCCGGCGATGACTACACCTCTATAATTGAGCCACTTGAATAAAATCAGGGCAATTACTGGTCCGAGAGATAATGCGAATCTTGAAAACCATGCAGCCGTATAATTAGCTTCAGTTCTCTGAAACGACTCACAGGTATCAATGATGAGCGTACTGGCTAATGTCATTTGAGCCAATCCGATGAACGCACCTTGCAGCAGTCTTGCCAGCATCAACATCCAAAACTCTATTTTTACCTGCAGGACAAACTCCAGATAATAGATAAGCGCGAAACACACAGCTACGCCCACAATCGCAAACTGACATACATGATTTCTCCGATATTTCTGAACCAGATAAGAGCAGAAACCGCCAAGCAGGAATATTCCGATGCCATAGGCACCCATGATACTTCCCACTTCAAGTGAGGAGAAACCAGCCTGTATTAAATAAGGCGGAAGAGCCGGTATCAGCATGTAAGTGCTCGTCATCAAGAAAAGGTTTGCTATTGCCAGCAACCAGAAATCCCGATGCCACAACTTGAAGTGTACCGGCGTGTTTTGAGTATCCATCTTTTAAAATAGTGTTTGTAATTAGCTATTTTAATAGCTTTCTTCAATATTGGGATAATCACCTGTCTTGACAGCATCGACGTATGCCTGAACGCCCTTTGTCATCTCAGCCCCTACCTGTGCAAAGTGGCGCAAGAATTTAGGCTTGAAACCCTGGGTCATCCCCAATGCATCCGCATAAACCAATACTTGACCGTCGCATCCGTTACCAGCTCCAATTCCGATAGTTACGGCTTTTACCTGACGTGTAACTTCAGTAGCTATTTTGGCAGGAACTTTCTCCAAAACGATGGCAAAGCAACCAGCTTTATCCAGAGCGATGGCATCGCTGATGAGCTTTTCAGCTTCTGCTTCTTCTTTGGCACGGATACCATAACCTCCGAACTTGTTGACGCTTTGAGGAGTCAATCCTAAGTGGCCATGAACAGGGATTCCGGCATCTATCAGTGCTTTGATGGTATCTATCATTTCTACTCCACCTTCAAGTTTGAGGGCATCCACACCCGTCTCTTTCATCATTCGACAAGCATTGCGCAAGGCTTCTTCGCGTGAAATCTGATAACTTCCGAAAGGCATGTCGCATACTACCATGGCATGATTTACGGCACGCGCTACGCTTCTGGCATGATAAATCATCTGGTCAACGGTGATAGGTAGTGTATCAGCGTTTCCTGCCATAACGTTTGATGCAGAGTCTCCGATCAGAATGCTGTCAATACCGGCAGCATCGATAATACCTGCAGTTGTAAAGTCGTATGCAGTGAGCATAGTTACCTTTTCACCAGCTTGCTTCATTTCAGCAAAAGTCTTGGTGGTAATTTTCTTTTTATCTGTTGATAAATATCCCATTTTTTGTGTTGTTTTTATAAATCGACTGCAAAGTTACACATTATTTACGAGATAGGCTAACAATTTTAACTAAATCTGCAAATGTGAAGCCAATATAGTCGGAAATCACTTCGTCAGAATAAGGTCTGATGGCATCAGCAGCGTTTGTTGTGGCCAATCCGAGCGTAAAGGCACCAGATGCTCTTACGGCTTTCAGGCCGTTAAAACTGTCTTCCAAGCCAACACACTCTTCCGGTTTGACTCCAAAATAAGCCGCTCCCTTGAGATAGCAGTCTGGGTCAGGTTTGCTCTTGGCAAAGTCCTCACTTGTAAGAACCCTGTCAAAGTAGTCTTTAAACTCTGGTCGCTGCTGATAAACATTGAGCATCTTAGGGATATTGCTGCTGGTTACAACAGCGCATTTTATGCCGTTATTGCGTAAATCCTTTACAAAATCCTCAAATCCAGCAATATAGTTGTAGCTCATGTTTTGCTCGAATTCATCCAGACGGGCGGTAATTTTAGCCTGTTCATCTTTCACGCTACAGAAATTAACTTTAGAAGCGAAAATCTTGTCATCGGAAAAATACTTGTCGTAGATTTGAACCAGAGTCTGGCCTTTGATGATTTGTGCGAAATCAGAAATTTCAGGATGATACTCCTTTCCTATCATTCCCCAGAAAACCGAATATTGCGATTCGGTGTCAAAAACGACACCGTCTAAATCGAAAAGTGCTGCTTTAATCATTATTTTAATTTGATAAATTGATTGATACAATCTCTTTTAATTCTCGAAATTGGTTGCAAAGTTACATATTTTTATTCTAAAATCAATAAAGAAAGTAAATAATCATAATCATTGTCAGTTATTTCGTATTTTTTTTATATTTTTGCACTCAAATAATAATATATAAGGTATGAAGATAATCGAGAAATACTTTCCGAATCTCACGGATAAGCAAAAAGAACAGATATCAAAATTGGATTCTCTCTATCGTGACTGGAATGCAAAAATCAATGTAATCAGCCGCAAGGATATAGACAATCTCTACGAACATCATGTGCTGCATTCCTTGGCAATAGCGAAAGCCATCCATTTCCGTGCGGGTTCTGAAATCCTGGATTTCGGATGCGGTGGCGGATTCCCTGGCATTCCTCTTGCTATTCTCTTTCCTGAATGCAAATTCAAATTGATTGATGGAACTGGCAAGAAAATCAGGGTTTGTAATGAGGTAGCTGCTGTTATTGGACTGGAAAATCTGAAGGCGGAGCATATTCGCGGTGAGGAGGAAAAGGGAAAATATGATTTTGTGGTCAGTCGTGCGGTGATGCAACTTCCTGATTTAATGAAAATTATCAAGAAGAATTTCAAAAAATCCCAGCAAAATTCCCTCCCTAATGGTCTTCTTTGCCTGAAAGGTGGGAATCTTCAAGAAGAATTGAAACAATATAAAAATATTGCAGAGATAACTCCGTTGAGTGATTTCTTTGAGGAAGAATGGTTCAAGCAGGATAAGCAGCTGGTATATGTGCCGGCGTGATATCATCATGCTGAACTAATGATGGAGTCTTTCATGGAAAGGTCTCTTAAGAGTTTTGATTATACAAATGTTTCTAATTATTTAAAAGAATATTCGATGTTACATATTGAAAAATTCGAAGTTAACATGCTTCAGGAGAATTGCTATGTGGTAAGTGATGAAACCCGAGAGTGTGTCATCATTGATTGCGGAGCTTTTTATCCGGAAGAAAGAACAGCCATCGTCAATTATATCAAGGAGAATAACCTTCAACCGGTTCATCTTCTTGTAACCCATGGACATCTTGACCATAATTTCGGCAACAATACGATCCATGAAACTTTTGGGTTGAAACCGGAAGTGTCGGCAGCAGATGAGAGTCTGATGAAGAACCTGAAGCAGCAGGCTGAGGTTTTCTATCAGATGCAGTTGGATTACGATTTTCCTCCTGTAGGTCATTTCTTTGAAGAAAATGAAGTGATCCGTTTCGGAAACCATCAGTTTGAAATCATCCTTACTCCTGGTCATTCCCGTGGTTCAGTCACATTCTATTGTGCAGAAGAAAAGGTAGCCTTTACGGGCGATACACTTTTCCGTGGTTCCATTGGCAGAACAGATTTTAAAGGCGGTTCTATGTTCCAGATTATCAACAGTCTCCGTTTCCTGGCCCAGTTGCCTGATGATGTAAAAGTATTGCCAGGACATGGACAGGCAACGAGCATCGGCGAAGAACTCGCTCATAATCCATATATGGATCGATGAATCAAGTAGAAAAAATCATTCTTGGTATTGACCCTGGAACCAATGTGATGGGCTATGGGGTCATCAGGGTGACAGGCAATAAGGCTCAGCTGGTAGTCATGGGTGTCATCGATATGCGCAAGGAGAGTGATCCTTATCTCCGATTGGGTAAAATCTTCGAGCGTGTAACCGATATCATTGATGAGTATCTCCCGGATGAGATGGCCATCGAGGCTCCTTTCTTTGGAAAGAACGTTCAGTCTATGCTGAAATTGGGGCGGGCTCAAGGAGTGGCTATTGCTGCAGCTATCCATCATGATGTGCCGATTCATGAGTATGCTCCTCTGAAAATCAAGATGGCCATTACGGGACAGGGACAGGCTTCTAAGGAACAGGTGGCGGGCATGCTGCAAAGAATGCTGCACATCAGTGATGAGGATATGCCGAAATTCATGGATGCCACGGATGCCTTGGGTGCGGCTTATTGCCATTTCCTGCAAATAGGCAAGCCAGAAACCAATGCCAGGCATTATAGCAGCTGGAAGGATTATGCTTCCAAGAATCAGGCAAGGGTTGCTGGCAGCGCCACCGTTACGGGGCCGAGAGCCCAGTTGATGGCTGCTCTCAATCGTACAACACATAAATAATTTTGATTATAAATATATAAGAAGATGCAAACAATTATCAAAATAGAAAATGGCATTACGCGTATGCCGGAATGGCGTATGGCTGAGCCTGTCAATTTTGAGGCTTGTGAAGGTGAACATATTGCCATCGTAGGTCCTAATGGAGGTGGAAAATCTATGTTTGTGGATATGATAGTGGGTCGCCATCCTCTGGTAATGCATGATCCATATTATGATTTCTCACCGAGCAACAAGCCGATGGTGAGTGATAATATCAAATATATCACTTTCCGTGATACCTATGGCGGTGATAATGACCGTACTTATTTCTTGCAGCAGCGCTGGAACCAATTGGAGATAGATGAGTCCACTCCTATTGTCAGAGATAAACTGGAGGAAGCTTATCAGATGGCTGGAGAGGATACGCCGGAGCGCCGTGCCCTGCAAAAGCACATTTACGAACTCTTCCACATGGAGCATTTGCTCGACAAATATACGATACTTTTGTCCAGTGGAGAGTTGAGAAAGTTCAAGCTGGCTTCTACCCTCTTCGCAGAACCACGTGTGCTGATCATGGATAATCCGTTTATCGGACTTGATGCAGATACCCGTGATCAGTTGAAAGAGCTTCTGAAAACACTCTCTTCGGAGCGTGCGCTGCAAATCATTCTGGTCTTGAGCAAGAGCGACGATATTCCTGATTTCATCACACATGTTGTGGAAGTGAAAGATATGAAAGTATTGCCAAAACTGACAAAAGAGGAATATTTGAAGATGAGGCAGCCTGTTCCTGATCACATCTTAAGTCCAGAATTGGAGCAGGCCATTGTGGATCTACCATATAGTGAGCGTGAATACCATAATGAGGAAGTTGTCAAGATGAATAAGGTTCGCATCCAATATGGTGAACGTATTATTCTGAAGGACCTGGACTGGACGGTTCTGAATGGAGAAAGATGGGCTTTGAGCGGACAGAACGGAGCAGGAAAATCTACCCTCTTGAGTTTGGTTTGTGCTGATAATCCGCAGAGTTACGCTTGTGATATTGCGCTCTTTGGCAATCCACGTGGAAGCGGTGAAAGCATCTGGGACATTAAGAAGCATATAGGTTATGTCTCTCCGGAACTGCATCGCTCCTATCAGCGAGATCTTCCTGCCATCCGTATCGTAGCAAGTGGTTTGATGGATTCTGTAGGTCTTTATGTTAAACCTAAGGATGAGGATTTAGCTATCTGCCGTTTCTGGATGAAGGTCTTTGGATTGGAAGGAAAGGAAGAAGCGGGTTTCCTCAAACTCTCCAGCGGTGAGCAGCGTCTGGTCTTGTTGGCTCGTGCTTTTGTGAAGGATCCTGAACTTCTTATCCTTGATGAGCCACTTCATGGACTTGACAATGTAAATCGTAGGCTGGTGAAAGATGTCATAGAGGCATTCTGCAAGCGAAAAAACAAGACTATGATTATGGTGACCCATTATAAGGAAGAATTGCCTGCTTGTATTGATCACAGCATCTTCTTGATTCGTCATGCCTGATAGTAGAGAAAGTCTTTGATACTTTTGTGAAAGGTTTGGATACAGATAAAAAATCTTTAACATTAATTAAAAAATAAGAAAAATGAAAAGAATGATCATAGCAATGGCGCTCATAGCGCTCACATTTGCATCAGCTTCTGCACAGGATGTGCTGAATGAAATAGTGAAGACCTCATTTGCAACCGTAAATGATACAACCCAAAATATCGAAGTGCGCAAGACTGCGGTTTTCAAGTATGATGCCATGACTTATCTTCGTTCCAAGTTGTTGCAACCAGCTGACCTGCTTGACAAGAATGTAGATTTGAAGAAGGTGAATGCCACCATCCAGGTACTCAATGAGCAGGCTTTAGCCATGAATCAATATGTTGCTCTCTATCAGAAGCGTCTTTATGAGGCTAAAAAGAAGAACAGAGATATTGTAACCAATTTGTTCAAGCAGGCAACCCGAGATCATAAGTTGTTCAATGATACTGATACAGAGGTAACCTTAGCTTATTATGACCGTAAGGACTACCCTATCCAGTTCTGTATTGATTGCGATTGGATAAAGACTTTGGATTTCATCCGTACAATCGATTGGAATGGTCTTTAATAGTATTGAAAGAAGTACACCTTATATATAATATGGATATTTGTGAAGGTACACCTTATTATATATAGAGAATAATAATGAAAAATATCTCATAAAATTTGCATATTAAAAAATAAGTAATTACTTTTGCAAAATAAAAGAGAATTTATGATGAAAAAGGAAAATAATATGAGTCTCAAACACTTGACCAAGTCAAGTGTTTGGGAAATACAGGAGAACGATGTGTTCCGTCTTTGGGAAGCTGCGGAGAAGGATACTGATCTGAAAGATAATCAGCGCCGCTATGTGGATGTCATCCGTAGTGCCTTCGAAATAGAGGAAATCAAAGTTGATAAACCTATCGTTATTGATAAATATATCCAACGAGGTTTTAAAATCGGAAACTTCCGTATTGATGATATGAATGTAAAGTACGCTATCAAGAAGCGCCCAATTCTTCGTGTTACCGATTTGACTTATGAGAATATCCATCACATAAGTGCTACAAAACTCATCGAAGTGTTGGAACGTAACTTTGGTGGTGGCTGGGAATCTCTCCCACAGAGTATCCAAGATATCATTCAGAGTGGTTTTGATATCAGCACAACTACCCTTCCTAAGGATCGTCTTCATAAGCCAGGCGGTCTCTATGAGAAGAAACTTGATGATGGTTTCGAAGTGCTGGAAATTCCTAAGGGAACATGGACCGAGGCGATTTTTGCCAAGGCGAAACCTCAGGTTGAGAAGGTGCGCATGAAATTTGCCGATGAAGACGAATTGGATCGTGAGGATGATCTTCGTGCGCGTGCTGAGGATGATGAAGACGACGATGAGGATGCACCAGAGATTGAGGATCATTACAATGATATCGATGAAGATGATGACGCTTTCGATGATGACAAGCTGACAGAGGAAAGTTATCGTACTACATTTGAGGATCCTGAAAATTTAGGTCTTGATGATGCGAATGATGTCGCTGACGATGATGAATATTAAAAAATAAATAAAATGAATGCATTAATTGGTTTAATAGCTTTAGTAGTTGTAGCCCTTGTCGGATGGGCTATCGCCGAGTTTAAGTATAAGGCCTTCACTTTCACCCGTTCAGAAAAGGATATTGAGGAAGAGAAGGAATTGGAAGAATTGAAGCGTGCTGATGGTTTCAAGGAGATGAATATCCGCGACATCATGCGCAAGAATTCTACAAATGGTTATAATGCCGTAGGTTAATCTTTATGGTATTTCAATACATCATAATAGGAATAGTAATAGTGGCATGCCTTGTGTATGCCACTATTATTATGTGGAAAAATGGCAAATCTCAGCTGAAATGTGGCGATTATAAGTGTGCAGGATGCCCTTTTTTCGAGAAATGTGAAAAAAAACAAGAAAAAGTTGGGAAAAAATTTGGTGGAACCAAATAAAAGTAGTACCTTTGCAACCGCAAATGAGAAATACAATATCTCAATCTACAAGGTGTCTTAACCGAGCGGTTAGGTAACGGTCTGCAAAACCGTGTAGAGCGGTTCGACTCCGCTAGACACCTCGAAATAATCAAGAGGATGTGTCATAGTTTTATGACACATCTTTTTTTGTTCTTCATATTTCTTATTCATCGGATTACGGAGAGTTCACGGAATATTCTTGCCCCCTCGGATTACTCACTGATTTTCACGGAACTCGACCTTGCGGTCGTAGCGATACCCCCTAAAGCAGGAACGTTACGGCTATATAAACGGCTGCATAAGCCAATCCCTATAGGCATAAAAAGTCCCACAGATTTCACAGATTTTACAGATTTATTTGGGGCTTCCAAAAGAATTGTGTAAATCTCTGAAATCAGTGGGTAATTGATGATATGCTTTTATTTTTTCAAGGCAATATTATAATTGTAGTATTTAGTATTACCCGTGATGTCTTCTACAACTTGAATGAATGGCGGGAATTTCACGCTCTCTTGTTTTGCAATACCCTTTGTTTCAAGTATCATCAGATCATTCACAGGAGATTCGAAGGAATCCAATTCAAAATACTGACCTTTCCAGATGAAACTCTTGCGGTGCTTCTTGATGGTTTGGCGGTAAGGATCCGCCTGCTGGAGAAGCGACTCATAAAGATTACTGCTTATCTGGCGTTCTGTTTCAATCTGTTCGGTGTCAGATATTCTCTTCTTGGTAGTATGTACAAATACTTCCTTTTCTTCAAAGCGGCGCTTGCGCAAACGAATTTCGCAATTAGGTTCACCAGCCAAGTATGTCTGTACAATATCGCTGTCAATACTATTTGGCACATTGCCAGTCAATTTGACAATATACTTTCTTTCCTCCTCTATTGGTTGAGGAATTCCAAGTACATTAGAAATCTCTTTGAGCACGCGATTCAGCTTGTTGTCAAAGTCTTCATGATTGTTGATCACTCTCAGATGTGGATGCCCCGTCCATGCTTCAATGACATGCTTGTCCAGTTCGCGGGCAATTTGGAGTCCCTTTTCGTCAGCCTTTTCCAGGCGCTGGGCATTATTGCTTGTTGTATAGAATTGCTCAGCCCCATCCGCAGCAGAAACCAAGTGAAGTATGGCATCATATCTCTCGTCTCTGAGTTGAGTCTGCGTATAGCCTACTTCTCCGATAATATCTTGCCATTGTTGCGGTGAAAGATAAGCCGAGATGTCCATTACTCCCCTATCGCAGACGATGAGAACAGGTTGTTCGAGTGTCTGTGCCATTTTGTAAAAACTGTCTTCCAGATGCAGTTGAGTCAGGAGTGTAGCTTTCTCTCCAACGTAGAAGAAATCTTTGTTGGATGTCAAATAATTCATACCTGCCTGCGTAAACATCGTAGGCACCTCAGGGATCGTGAAAACCTTGTATCCCAGGCTGGAGAAATGCTCAATAACTTTCACCAGTGCAGTAGTCTTACCGGCACATGGTCCACCGGTAAGTACGATTTTCTTAATAGTATTCATTTCGTATTTATTTTCTTTATTTTGTTTGCAAAGTTAGTAAAAAATATCTGGATTATATCCAAATTTCGCATAATATTAGTATAAAGTATAAAAAAGAAAGGGAAATATTTTGCAGTTCATGTGATTTGCCGTATCTTTGCATAAAATAAATATAAAAACTATGGAACAAGTTAAGACTTTGATTATTGGAAGTGGTCCTGCTGGATATACAGCAGCCATATATGCAGGAAGAGCTGATTTGAAACCCGTTCTTTATTCAGGTATTCAGCCAGGTGGCCAGTTGACCACCACTACAATCGTAGAGAATTTCCCTGGCTACCCTAATGGTGTGGATGGCAACCAGATGATGATGGACTTGAAGGAACAGGCCTCTCGTTTTGGTGCCGATATCCGTGATGGCAGTATTTCTAAGGTAGATTTCAGTAAGCGCCCTTACCATATTGTTGACGAGCGTGGAAATGAAATCCTTGCTGATACGGTCATTATTGCCACAGGTGCTTCAGCCAAATATTTAGGTTTGGCTGATGAGGAAAAATATCGCGGACAAGGTGTTTCTGCTTGTGCCACCTGTGATGGTTTCTTCTATCGTAAGCGTACTGTAGCTGTAGTTGGTGGTGGAGATACTGCCTGCGAAGAGGCCATGTATCTTGCCGGACTGGCTAAGAAAGTCTATATGATTGTAAGAAAACCTTATCTTAGAGCCGCTGAGATTATGCAGCAGCGCGTGAAGGAGAAAGAGAACATTGAGATTCTTTTTGAAACAAATACATTAGGACTCTTTGGCGAAAATGGTGTAGAAGGTGCTCACCTTGTGAAGCGCAAGGGCGAAAGTGATGAGGAAAAATTTGATATTGCCATTGATGGTTTCTTCCTGGCAATCGGTCATAAGCCTAATACAGAGTTGTTTAAGGACTACATCGACTTGGATGAGCAGGGATTTATCAAGGTTGTTCCTGGCACTGCGAGCACGAATGTACCTGGTGTTTTTGCAGCAGGTGATGTGGCAGATCCAGTTTATCGTCAGGGAATTGTTGCAGCAGGTTCTGGTGCAAAAGCAGCTATTGAGGCAGACCGATATTTACAACAGCTTTAATCGGAAGATTGTCATGATAATTGATAAGAATACGAATTTCGAGGAAATCTTCAAGCGTGATCTTCACCAGTATTTATGTTCTATTAATCGAGTAGATGAACATTTGCCAGAAGCTCCAGATTTGGAAGAACTCTGGGCAAAGATTGGTGAAAACTATTTGCCAGATGCAATGAAGGAATTTACAAAATATCCTACCGTATCACTCGGTTGGATTATGTTTGTAGGAATGGCAATGGCTAAATATTGGGATGTAGATTGGGAGTTGTATAGTAAGGTAGAGAATCATTATGAATACTTGAAAAATAGTATTGATTTTGATCACATGGATGATTACATCTGTGAGAAAATACTTCTTTTGGATGAGGAATCTCATCAGAATATGAATCGTGTGGTGGCAGAATGTGCTTCCCGTACATTGAATCAATTGGCTCATATGGGAATAGAACCAGGTACAGAGACTGCATTTAGAGCTTTTATCGCCGCATTGCATCAGATGTATTTGATGGGAATAGCCGTTGAATTGAAAGCATTAGGCTATCATATGACTCAGCTGTCATGAGATGATCATTATAACGAAATTCCGATCAGAAAAAATATAAGCTGCATTGCAGTAAAACAAAAATGATATTGCTTATGGAGGGAAATTATATTCGTTTTGATTGGGCGATGAAACGCCTACTTCGCAACAAGGCTAATTTTGTGGTCTTGGAGGGATTTTTGGCATCACTGATAGGCAAAAAGTTCAAGATAGAACGCTTCCTCGAAAGTGAAGGCAACCAGAGTGATGAAGAAGATAAATACAATCGTGTAGATATCCTCGCCGAAAGCGAGGAGGGAGAACTCTGCATTATTGAAGTACAGAATAGCCGTGAATTATCATATTTCCACCGTATGTTATATGGCGTTTCCAAGACTATCACAGAATATATCGGTTTAGGAAAACCTTATGAAGAAGTGCGAAAGGTTTATTCCATCAATATTGTTTATTTCGAATTGGGTCAGGGTAAGGATTATGTTTACCACGGCAAGACAGAATTTGTGGGTATTCATCAGCCTCATGATACCTTGAAACTATCCGTCAGACAAAATGAAAAATTCTTCGGTAATAAAGAATATGATATTTTGAAGCGTAAGGCTGCAGGTGATATCTTCCCTGAGTATTATGTGCTCCGTGTGAATGATTTCGATCAGGTAGCTACCACTCCATTAGATGAGTGGATAGAATTTCTGAAGACTGGTAATATCAGTGCCAAGGCAAAGGCTGCTGGTCTTGCTGAGGCTCGTGAGTGCTTACGTGTCGATTCGCTCTCTGAAAAAGACAAAAAGGCTTATTATCGCCACATGGAGTCAATAAGGCACATGAAGAGCCTCTTTGATACTAGCCGTGATGAAGGCTTTCAGGAGGGGAAAGATGAAGGACTTGCGGCGGGCAGAGCAGAAGGCAGAGCAGAAGGTATTGCAGAAGGCAGAGCAGAAGGCAGAGCAGAAGGCAGAGCAGAATGTTCTTTAGAAATTGCTAATCAGTTGAAAGCTATGGGATTATCACCAGAGCAGATAGCCCAAGCCACTCATCTCCCTATAGAAGAAATATCAAAACTCTTTAAATAATAACATTTAAAGCACGGCTAAGGTATCATAATCTTCCTTAGCCGTGCTTTTCATATATTCCATCTTCCATGCTTTAGGACTTTTCATGTCAGTTCTTTCTTTACGTCGAAGCAAGGACAGGCTTTGGCGGAAAACTCGTTGTGGCCGTGGATAGTGGCTTGAGAGGATGAAAATTGAAAATGAAAATGACCATGACCGGAAATGACCGGAATATTACATTGTAAGTCTGGCAAAGCATTACAGAATAGTTGCGCATAACCGATTTTCGCTTCTAAAAGCATTATTTTAGAGGAGTTCAAAATTAAAGGGGTTTTAGTGAAAAATCCGCAGTTTTGAGCTTGTAAGCGAAAGAATAAGCCGAAAAACACGCTTTTTATAGAGATTTCTTAATGTTAATATAATAATTTCGTCTCGATTTGTAAGCAACGCCATATTTACTATTTGTCCATTAAAAAGTTAAAACTTAACTGTCAACAGACGAATCTACTTCCAAAACAAATATTATGTAAGTACTTGATATTATGGATTATAACTACAATTATTGGCTTAATATAGATTAGTCAATAAGATTTGTTATCTTTAGGAATGTTCTGTATTTTCAATATTCAAACAGAGATTGGTAAACTATTATATAATACCACATTTTATGATTTCTTTAACGGGAAAGTTATTTTTGAGGCTATTTTTGCGATTTAAGACCCTCGAAAATGGCGAAAAAATGAAGCAGAAATGCCAAAACAAGTACCCCAAAATGCAGTTTTAGTAAAGAAACACAACAAAATGATAGGCAAGAAATGGATATTGAACATGGATTTTCTTAGAATTTGAGAGACAGGAGCATATAAGAATAAGATTTTTTAGGAGAGAAAAAGAGGGTTTTAATAATCATATAATACTCTGATAGTCAAGCACTTCTAACTACATCTTATACACTAAAAACTTACTATGAAGAAAACAAAATCTGGCCAAAATCATTTCTGGTATTACGAAGCAATAGCTATAATACCTACATATATAAAAAATAGATGGGGCCCAGTCTCACGACTCACCCCATCTACCCAAATATATGCGAAAACTTTTCTGCAAAAATAGTTGATTTTGCAGAAAATACCAAATTTTTAAGGTGAAAATTTTAATAAGCTTCTGTTTCTTAACTATTCTTTAATAGAATAAAGGGATTTTAGTGAAAAGAGGGGGGATACAACTCATCAAGCAATTATTTACGTCATCATGGAAGATACGGAAGTCAATCGTTCCTATTCCCCCCATTAATATTCATTTCCTTCATTCTTAATCACGCTTGGACCATCGATGAGCTCGGGTTTCGGAGCATTACGGTTTACGCCATCATAAGCATTCCTTACATCCCCCATGCTGATGTCTATATCGCGATTTACAGGGCGGTCTGGATCATTCAGCGTGTGGGAGAAAAGCCATTGGTAGGTTTTCTTCATGTAGAAAACGCGGGCTGGCATTCCATGATTGGCACCTTGCCACCAATCATAAATCAAGCGGGAATCATTTCCGTCACGTTTTAATTTATCTACTACTACTTTGGATTGCTTTACAGGAACGGCTCTGTCGGCTGTGCCATGGATAATCCAAAATGGAAGTTTCCCCAAACCGCTTACG